>WNGH01000043.1_pt1 | contig 90825 bp, 88 predicted proteins | sample 5400631 | NCBI WGS metagenome assembly WNGH01 (sample SAMN13153373, study PRJNA577476) | soil metagenome | isolation source: 115 cm soil or saprolite under Garry oak tree replicate 1 | place: USA:California | collected 2016-06-15
AACCCCGGTGGGGCGGAGGGCGGCGGTGTCACGCTGGCCCTCGAGGGGCGACCGACAACGGCCGTCACCCCCACCCTCACCGAGACTTCAACGAGACCACGGTCCCTTGCTCATGTGGGGGAGCGTGGACCAATGACCAGCACACCGGACACGCACTACGTGAAGACCCCGGACGGCGTCTTCATCGCCTACCAGGCCGTCGGGGAGGGGCCGGTCGACGTCGCCATGGGATTCAATTCCAATGAGGGCAACGTCGATCTGATGTGGGAGGAGCCCGACTGGCGCCCGTTCCTCACCGGAACCGCGGAGTTCGCTCGGCTGATCCTGCACGACCGCCGGGCCACCGGCGTGTCCAGCCGGAACGTCCCGCCGCCGAACCTGGAGACCCAGGCGTCGGATCTCCTGGCCGTCCTCGACGTGGTGGGCTCGGCGCGGCCGATCCTCGCGGGTGGGACGCAGGGCGGCCAGGTGCACGCCCTGTTCGCGGCCACGCATCCCGATCGAGTCGCCGGGCTCGCGTGGAACAATCCGGCGGCCCGCACGGCGTGGGCACCGGACTATCCGTGGGGCAACGGGCCGGAGGAGTTCGAGCGATCGATGCGGCATTCCACGTTGTGGGGAACGGCCGACTACGGACGCCACATCGCGGAGTATCGGGAGGCCGAACGAAGAGGTATCCCTCTGGCCGACCTCGCCGGCGTCGAGCACGACCCTGAGCGACTGAGCGTCTTCGCCAAGATCGTCCGGAACACCGCGACCCCCGACGTGGCTCACGAGATCTACCGCATCGACTGGGAGACGGACGTGCGGGCCATCCTGCCCTCGGTGCACGCTCCAGCCGCGCTGATCACAGGAACCCAGGACAAGGTCGACGAGGCCGAGTACATCGGGTCGCTGATGCCGAACGCGACCATGCACGTCCTCGAAGGCCGGTCCGGGCTAGCCGTCGACCCGATCCTCGACATCCTCCGAAACATGGCCGGTATCGAGCCGCCTCCTCCAGGGCTCGACACTGTCCTGTCCACGGTCCTGTTCACGGACATCGTGGACTCCACCGCCAAGCAGGCCGCGCTCGGCGACCGGGCCTGGAAGGACCTGGTGCTCGCTCACCACAGGTTGGTGCGCGATGCCCTGGCCCGGTGGCGGGGCACCGAGAACGACACGGCCGGGGACGGGTTCTACGCCACGTTCGACGGGCCCGCCCGTGCGATCCGGTGTGCGCTCGAGATCAGCGATCGGGTGCGCGACCTCGGGATCGACATCCGCGCCGGCGTACACACCGGTGAGTGCGAGATGATCGACGGGAAGTGCGCGGGGATCACGGTTTCGATTGGCGCACGGATCGCATCGAACGCGGGCCCGTCGCAGATCCTGGTATCGCAGACCGTGAAGGACCTGGTGGCCGGCTCCGGCTTCACGTTCCACGACGCCGGCGAGCGCGAGCTGAAAGGCATCCCGGACCGGTGGCGACTGTATCTGGCGGAGGCGTGAAACAGCCAGCTTCGGGATGGGAACCGCCGGATCTCGGTTGGTAGGGAATCAGCCCGGCAGGTCCGTGAGGCCCTCGGCCGGTGCCGACACCAGCGCCGACATGTTCCCTTCGGGGTGACGGTTCCTGGCCATCAGCTGGTGTGCTTCGGGGATCTCGTGGAAGCCGAACGTCCGGGACAGGCACGGATCGACCCGCCCGTCCACCACCAGCTGGTTGAACGCCCGCGACTGCTCGTCGTTGGCGAAGTGCGAGCCCTGCAGGCGCTTCTGCCGCATCCACAGGTACCGGAGGTCCACCACCGCGTTGTAGCCGGTGGTCCCGGCGCAGATCACCACCATGCCGCCGGTGTCGCACATGAAGATCGAGGTGGGGATGGTCTCCTCGCCGGGGTGCTCGAACACGATGCGCGGCGCCATCCGCTCCCCCAGCGCGTCCCAGAAGGCCTTCCCGAACCGCTTCGCGCCTTCCAGCCACGCGCCGAAGGCCTCGTCGTCGGTCCAGTGCGGGAGCATCCCCCAGTGGTCGAAGTCCCGCCGGTTCACCACGCCGACCGCGCCCAGCTTTCGGCAGAACTCGGCCTTGGACTCGCTCGAGACGACGGCGACCGGCCGGCCCCCGAACTCCCGGGCGATCTGGATGGCCATGGACCCCAGCCCGCCGGCCCCGCCCCACACCAGCACGGGGTCGCCGTCCTCCACCGCGTTCGGCGGCCACCCCCGCAGCATCCGGTAGGCCGTCGCCCCGACCAGCGTGGGCGCTGCGGCCTGCTCCCAGGTCAGCTGGGGGGCCTTGGGCAGGCACTGGTGGTCCTGGACCTTGGCGAACTGGGCGAACGAGCCCCAGTTCGACTCGTAGCCCCAGATCCGGTAGCTGTCGGAGAACCCCGGGTCGCCCCCGCCGGCCACGAACGGCTCGTCCCGGTCCCACTGGCCACAGTGGATCACCACGCGGTCGCCGACCTGCACGTTCTCTACCCCGGAGCCCAGGGCGTACACGATCCCCGACGCGTCGCTGCCCCCGATGTGGAAGTCGGCAGGCTCGTCGAACCGGGCGTGCACCCTGGTCACGTCGATGGGGACGCCGCGGGCCGCCCACACGTTGTTGTAGTTGATGCCGGCCGCCATCACCAGGACCAGCACCTCACCGGGACCGGGCTCCGGGACGGCGATCTCCTCGACCTGGAAGGCCACCTCGGGCTCCCCGAACCGCTCCGGCCGGATGACCTGGGCGAACATGCGCCCGGGCACCTCACCCACCGCTGGAATCTCGCCGATCTCGTAGAGGTCCTTGGGCATGGCACGCGCTCCCGTTTCCGTCTCGTCTCGGAACCTACCGGAGAGTAGGTCAAGCCTTCAAATGGAACGCAACGACCTCTCAGGCAGGGCGTTCGACCAGCCGATTACCTACCCGAGCATGCGAAACGTGAACGTGAACCGCGACCTGCTGGTCTCGTACTGGCTGCGCACGGTCCGGATCGGCACGGTCGTCACGGGCCTGGTCATCGCCGCCATGACGATCTTCTCTTGTTCCTGCCCCACGGCCCCGAGATCCACGTGGTGCCGCTGGCCCTCATCCTCGGTGCCGGCGCGGTGGGCGGAGTCCTGGCGGCTGTCTTCCCCTGGCCAAGGCTGTTCGCGCAGGGCTCCGGCGAGTGGTACCTGTACGGATGGTCCGCCCTGGACATCGTCCTGGTCACGGGGGCCATCGCCGTGACCGGCGGTGGTCACTCCAAGCTGTTCATCATCTACGCGCTGACAACCGTGTTCTTCTGCGCCTCCTATCCCTTCGGGGCGCAGGTCACCCTGCTGGTGTTCACCGAGACCTGCTACCTCCTCGCGGTGACGGCCACCGGTTGGCACGTCACCCCGGCATCCATGTTCATCCGGCTCTCGATGCTGGCCATCCTGACCGTGCTCACCAACTTCCTGGCAGCCGAGCTGATGCGGCAGATGGACGCGCAGCGCGAGGCGCGGGACCACGCCGAACGATGGGCGCTCCTCCTGCAGACCATCGCTGCCGCCGCGCGGACCATGCCGCTCGATCCGGAGGGTGTCGGCACGGTGGCGCTGGAGGCGGTCCGGGCCCTCGGCTTCGAGGTGTGCGGCCTCTCGGTGGTGGACGGGAACGGGGACGATGACGGCGACCGGAGCTCGTACCGCCTGCTGGCCTCATGGGGGCTCCCTCCGGAGTTCGCCCGGGAGCGCCACGCCAACACCACCGGCCTGGTCGGTCGGGTACTGGCCTCGGGGAGGACGGAGGTGGTCGAGGACTACCACGACGCCGCCGACGCCCACCCCAGCCTTCGCGACCTCCGGCTCCACACCGTGGTGGCGGCGCCCATCTCGACGGACGGCCGGGTCCAGGCCGTCCTGGTCGGAGGGACCCGCAGCCGGATCACCCTACGGTCCCTCGAGCTGGAGGCGTTCGAGCTGCTGACCGCCCAGACCGGGCTGGCCCTGGAGAAGGCCCGCCGGTACGAGCAGACCCACCTGGCCGTGGAACGCCTGGAGGAGCTGGACCGGATGAAGAGCGACTTCCTGGCGACGGTGTCCCACGAGCTGCGGACCCCCGTGACGGTCATCCAGGGCGTCGGGCTGACCCTGGAGCGGGCCTGGGCCACCCTCGACGAGGACACCCGGGAGAAGATGGTCACCGGGCTGGCGTCGAACGCCCGATCCCTCGACTCCATCATCAACTCGCTGCTGGACTTCTCCGGTCTGGAGTCGGGCCACACGGAGGCCCGGCTGTCCGCGGTCCCCTTCGGGCCACTCGTGGACGGGGCGCTCCAACGGCTGGAAGGCCTGCTCGGCGATCACCCCGTGACCACCCGCATCGAGGCCGAGCTGGTGGCCATGGCCGACCCCGTCCTGTTGGACCGGGTGCTGGAGAACCTGCTGTCGAACGCAGTCAAGCACACGCCCACGGGCACCCCCGTGGAGGTGTCGGTCCTGCCGCGGGAGGGGGCGGCGATGGTGGAGGTGGCCGACGCCGGGCCCGGCATCGCACCGGACGAGCTCCCCCTGCTCACGGAACGGTTCTTCCGGGGCGGCGACATCAACAACCGGCCCCGGGGCCTGGGCCTCGGGCTGGCCCTGGTCCGGGAGATGCTCGAGCTGCAGGGCAGCGCGCTGGAGATCGTGAGCGACCCCGGCCATGGTGCGCGGTTCTCGTTCCGCCTGTCGATCGCGGGCGAGACGGCCGGCCGGGGACCGGAGTCGACGGCGCCGGGCTTCACGACGCTCGGTGCGCGATGGCCGGACACCCCGGCGCCCTCGGGCACCATCGGCAGTGCGGCCCGCCGCTGAGGCGGGGCGGGCGGCGTTCCGCGAGTAGCTCCGCGCCCGCCCGGGCGGCCTCGGTGACCCGCCCCGCCGCGTGGGCCCGCACGTCCTCGCCGACGTCCTCCGCCTGCCATTCCATCGATCACAGGAAGAGCGTGGCCACGCGGTAGGGCGCCCGGCGGAACACCAGCGTGGCCAGCAGCGCGTAGAACCGCATGTCCTCGGCGTGCACCGGCCTGGCCACGCCGGTCTTCAGGTCCAGCACGAGCCGGTGTTCCCGGCCCAGGATGAGGTCGGGCCTCCCGGAGATGGTGAGGCCTGAACCGAGCCGGGCCATCAGCATCTGCTCCCCCACCGGCTGCCACGACCGCGGCAGCGGGGGGAACGCCTCACGGAACAGGGCGAGCCGGGCGGCAGCCGCCGCCACGTGCTCCGCCCGGTCCAGCTCGTCCAGGCCCCGCCAGTACGGGGCGAACTCCCGGTCCCCGTCGGCCAGCCGAGCCGCGGCCCGCTCCACCACGGTGCGGACGTCCGCCGCGCGCTCCGAAGCCACGTCGAGGTACACGGAGCGGTGAGCCAGCGTCCCGGCTGCCGACTCCAGCGTATGGCGGAACGGCGGTCCCTCGGCGGCGAGGGACGCCGCGAGCAGGCCCTCGCAGGCGGCATGCTCGGCCAGCCGACCCTTCGACAGCCACAGGCGTCGCGGAAGCTCCAGCGACGCGGCCATCGCCACCAGGTGGGCGCGGAGCCCCTCCGCGTACTCCGGCGGAGTCGGCCGGGCCGCTCCCGGGAGGATCAACTCGCGGAGGGCGCGTTCCTGGGCTGGGGTAAGTTCCACCGGGCGACCATAGGACGGGGCAGTGACATTCCGGCCGGCAGTGGGATCGGGAACGCTCCGGCCTGCACGAAGGGAGCGAGGCGTGAACATCTACCCGTCGCAGGACGGCCGGGCGGCCCTGGTCCGGCTGGAGCGTGGCTCCGACATGCTGGGCTCGCTGAACGAGGCGGCGGCTGCGCTCGGGATCTCGGCCGGCACGGTCCAGGCCATCGGCGCCGTGAGCGAGCTGGCGGTGGCCTACTTCGTGCAGGAGACGAAGCGGTACCACGACATCCACTTCCCGGAGCACCTCGAGATCGGATCGGCGCTGGGGAACGTGTCCCTCAAGGACGGCGAGCCATTCGTCCACATGCACGTCACCGCGACCCGAATCGACGGCCGGACCGTTGGCGGCCACCTGACCGAGGGAACCAGGGTGTTCCTGGTCGAGGCGTACTTCCGAGCCCTGGACGGCCCGGCGCCGGTCCGAGAGCAGGACGACGAGATCGGACTGGCCGTGTGGCGCTGAGCGGGACGGGCGGCGACGCGACCCCAGACGAGATCCTTCGGGCCCTGGCCGACGCGGAGCGCCTGGCGGTGGCGGGCCGGCTGGCCCGCGAGAACCGGACGGCGACCGAGCTGGCCGCCGACCTCGGCCTGGCCCTGGACCGGGTCCGCCGCCACCTCAAGCGGCTGAGCGGCGTCGGGCTGGTCGTCGGGCTCCCCGACCGCCGGACCTACCGCCTGGCCGCGGAGGCACTCCGCCGGGCAGCCCAGGAGGTCGGGCCGTCCCGCGAGCCGGGGCTGGCCCTGGGAGCGGTGGACGAGGAGGAGGAGGCCGTCCTCCGCCGGTACTTCGTCGGAGGGAGGCTCCAGGAGATCCCGGCGAAGCGTGGGAAGCGCCTGGCTGTGCTGTCCCGCCTGGCCCTGGAGTTCGAGGTCGGCGTCCGGTACCCGGAGCGCGAGGTGGACGCCATGCTCAGGCGCTTTCACCCCGACCACGCCTCGCTCCGCCGGCTCCTGGTGCACGAGGGCTTCCTGTCCCGCCAGGGCGGCGAATACTGGCGGACGGGCGGCCCCGTGGACGTGTGACAGCGGAATCCCGGCGGGACTTGTCTCGGGGCCGTCCGGTCGTCGAGACTCCGGTGAGCGTCGGTCCGGGCCTCGCGCGGAGGGAGGAAGCGATGGCAGCGCTGGGACATCACGAGGTGGCGGCCGTGCTCCATTTCATCCGGGCCATCTCGGGCGTGGCCCCGGTCCGGGTGTTCCGCGAGCGCGTCCTGCACGAGCTCTCCCTCCTGTTGCCCGGCGTGCCCGTGCGGCTGGTCGAAGTATCCGGACGTTCGGATGCGACGATGGAGGAGGGGACGCCGGCCGTCCCATCGGTTGCGGTGGAGCCCCGCGTCGCGCCGAGGGGTGACCTCTCCGAGCGAGACCGGGCCCTCCTGGAGACCGTCCGCCCCCACATCGCGCAGGCCTACCGGAACGCCCTCGCCTTCACCGAGCTCGAGCGAACGCGCATGGGGCTAGAGCGGGCGATCGAGGCCGGGTCCACCGGAGTGGTGTTTCTCACACCCGCGGGTCAGGTCCGGGCCATGACCCGGCACGCCCGTGCCCTGCTGGGCTCCCCGGCCGAGAGACGGCGAGTGCTGGCGTGGGCGAGGGTCCAGGCCGGCCGAGCCAGAGGAGCCAGGACCGCGCCGGTTCCCGCGGCCGCCGAGCTCGCCTCGCCCCACGCGGTGGCCAGGTTCGTTCCGGGAGGCCCTGGGGAGGACGACATGATCCTGCTCCGGACGCAGGGCTCGCCGAATACTGAGGCGGCGCTCATCGCCCTCGGGCTGAGCCCCCGGGAGGCCGAGGTGCTCCTGCTGGTGGCGGGGGGCGGACCGAACCGCGAGGTCGCGGCGGAGTTGGGAGTCCGCCCGAGCACGGTGAAGAAACACCTCGAGCACGTCTACGCGAAGCTGGGCGTGCACACGAGGACGGCGGCAGTGGCTCGAGCAAGGGTCGCGCTCTCGGGCCCGTAGCTCCCTGGAGCCCGGCCGTCGGTCTCACCGGAATGGTCGTCGGCAACCCCCACGGCCGGCGATAGACTGCCGGCCGTGGCGAAGACGGAAGAGGAACGACTCAGGCCGCCGTCGGTGGCGGAGCGGATCGAGGAGCTGCACCGGCGTCGGGAGGAGGCTCTCTCCGGCGGCGGCCCCGAGGCCATCCAGAAGCAGCACGCGCGGGGCAAGCTCACCGCCCGGGAGCGCATCGACCTGCTCCTGGACCGGGGCTCGTTCGTGGAGACGGACCAGCTGACCCGCCACCGCGTCCACGAGTTCGGGATGGAGAAGAACCGGCCCTACGGCGACGGGGTCGTCACCGGGTGGGGAACCGTGGACGGCCGCAAGGTGTTCGTGTTCTCCCAGGACTTCACGGTGTTCGGCGGGTCCCTGGGCGAGGTGATGTCCGAGAAGATCTGCAAGATCATGGATCTGGCCTCGGCCACCGGGGCGCCGGTCATCGGGATCAACGACTCCGGGGGGGCCCGGATCCAGGAGGGGGCCACCTCGCTGGCCGGCTACGGCTACGTGTTCGACCGCAACGTCCGGGCCTCGGGGGTCATCCCGCAGATCTCGCTGATCATGGGGCCGTGCGCGGGCGGCGCGGTGTACTCCCCCGCCATCACCGACTTCGTGTACATGGTCCGGGACACCTCGTACATGTTCATCACCGGCCCCGACGTGATCAAGGCGGTGACCGGGGAAGACGTCACGTTCGAGCAGCTGGGCGGCGCGCTCACCCACGCCACGCGCTCGGGCGTATGCCAGTTCGTGGCGGAGGACGAGGAGGACTGCCTGGCCCAGGTGCGGTACCTGCTGTCGTTCCTGCCGTCGAACAACCTGGAGGACCCGCCGGCCTATGCGGCCGACGACGACCCGGAACGGCGCGACGAGTCGCTGAACGAGGTGGTCCCGGCGTCCTCCCGCGAGCCCTACGACATGCGCGCGGTGATCCAGAAGGTGGTGGACGGGGGCGAGTTCTACGAGGTCCACCCCCTGTACGCCATGAGCATCCTGGTCGGGTTCGCCCGCCTGGACGGCCGGAGCATTGGGGTGGTGGCCAACCAGCCCAAGGTGCTGGCCGGGACGCTCGACATCGAGTCCAGCGAGAAGGCCGCCCGGTTCATCCGGTTCTGCGACGCGTTCAACATCCCGCTGCTGTGCTTCGAGGACGTGCCCGGGTTCCTCCCCGGGACCGGCCAGGAGTACGGCGGCATCATCCGGCACGGGGCCAAGCTGCTGTACGCGTTCTCCGAGGCCACCGTGCCCAAGATGACGGTGATCACGCGCAAGGCGTACGGCGGGGCGTACGTGGTCATGAACTCCAAGCACCTCCGGGCCGACGTCTGCTACGCCTGGCCCACCGCCGAGATCGCGGTGATGGGGCCGGAGGGCGCCGTCAACATCGTGATGCGTCGCGAGATCGAGGCCGCCGAGGACAAGGACGCGAAGCGCAAGGAGCTCATCGCGGACTACGAGCGCCGCTTCGCGAACCCCTACATCGCCGCGGAGCGCGGCTACGTGGACGCGGTCATCGAGCCGGCCGAGACCAGGCCGGTGCTGATCAGGGCGCTGCGGATGCTGGCCACCAAGCGCGAGGCTGTCCCGCCCCGCAAGCACGGGAACATCCCGCTGTGACCGCCAAGCGGTTCGAGCTTCCGGGCGGTCTCTCACCGCAGGAGGAGCGCGCCATCATCGCCGCGCTCGAGCAGTACTTCGCGCCGAAGGGCACCCGGCCGTCCCCGTGGGCGCTGGCGGGGCGGATCGACGCGACGGCCTTCGGCGCGCTCCAGGCCCGCCGGCAGGCCGGGGACGCCTGGCGCATGGCCGCGCGGTCCGCATTCGCCCGGCGAGGCGTTCCCACCTTCGCCGGCCGCGGCGACGCCCGCTAGCCTCCCGAGCCTCCTCCAGACGTCAGCGGCGCGATCGGTGACCCGCAAACGTCGACGGGAACGAGCGGGTAGTTCGAGCTCACCACCACGTCGTCGCTTCCCACCACGGTGAGCGCGGCGCCGTCCAGGCGCAGGAACGTGTCATGCACGTCGTAGGAATCCGCCGTGGCGGTGGCGGGCAGGCCGGTTCGGAGAACGAGCACGCGCTGTCCGCTTCGGTCCACGCACGTCGCCGCGTGCAGGTGCGCCGCCGATCCGCCCCACGCGAACAGACCGGGCCCCGGCTGCAGGCCGTACTGGTCGTTCCACGCGTCGCCAGGCGGGGCCACGTCGATTCGGACGAACCGTGGCCCCGCAGCAGTGTCGATTCCCTCCAGTTCGTAGAGGGCGAAGAACTCGGTGGAGGCCCCGGAGAGCACTTGGACGGCAAGCTCCGCCTTGCCGTCTCCGTTGACGTCCGGCGCCGCGAACAGCCGGCACGCGTCAGTCTGCTGGCAGTCCGTGAAGTCCTGGTCCGACCCGTAGAAGCTCACCCCGGGACCGGAAGGACCGAGCTTCCCCCCGGAGACATGGAGCACCCAGTGCCGACCCGCATCGGGCGAGTCGCAGGTGGGCGCCAGCGTCAACAGGTCCACCTGGTCCAGGACGCCGTCCCCGTCCACGTCTGCGTTCAGCTGGCTGTCGTGACAGATGGCCTCTTTCACCGATGGCTGGGGCGAGCCACCCGCGGAGGTCGGGTTCGGTCCCGAGACCTTCGGGCTGAACCGGGAGGCGGGTCCGGTCGTGCCCGGGTGCCCGAACAGCCTGGTCAGCCCGACGCCCCCGGCCACGCTTCCACCGACCACCGCCACCGCCAGCGCGACGGCCTGGGCCTTGCGGAGCACCCGACGCCGGGAGCGGCGCGCCGCCACCCGATCCAGCACCCCCTCCACGTCCACCGGCCGGCCCAGCCCACGCAGCTCGGTTCGGATCCGCTCGTCAACGTTCGGCATGCTCGACCTCCGTGCGCTCCTCATCGTCCTCACCCAGCGCCGCGGCCAGCGAACGGCGGGCCCGGTGCAGGGCGCTCTTGGCCGTCCCTTCGGGGATCCCGAGCGCGGCCGCCACCTCCGCCACCTCCATGTCGAGGTAGTACCGGAACACCGCCACCTCCCGCTGCCGTCGGGGCAGCTCAGCAAGGGCCCTGGCCAGGTCCGCCCGGCGCTCCACCGCCTCCGGACCCGGCCCCTCCGCCGGCCTGGAAAGCCGGGTCCGGCGCTCCACCCGAAGCCGCCGGAACCGGTCCCGGAGCAGGTTCCGCGCGGCCACCGTCACCCACGCCGTCAGCGACTCGATGTGACGCCCCCGCTGGCCGAGCTCCCAGGCCCGTCCCAGCGCCTCCTGCACCGCGTCCTCCGCCGCCGGGAAGCTCCCGCACACCAGGGCCATGGCGTTCACCAGCCGCGGATAGTCCGTGGCCAGGAACTCGCGGATCCTTGCCTCGTCCAGTGAAGCCCCCTCCGTCGGTTCACCCTAGAGACGAACGAGTGGGCGGTCACGTTCGCCGGGAGCCGCTATCGTCCGGTCGGAACAGGATCGAGGAAGGGATGGGCGAGGACCTCAATGCGGTCGGTGCGCACTGCCCCCGGTGCGGAACCCAGTACCGCCCGGGATTCACGGAGTGCGCGGACTGCCGCGTGCCGCTCCGGCCCGGGCCGGCGCCCGCACCCCGACCCGCGGCCGAGCCGCCCCATGCGCGTCCACCGCCGGTCGGGGACCTGACCGTCCTGGGCTCGTGGCCGTGGCAGGAGGCCTGGCTCGTGGCGGGCCGTCTCCGGGCGGACGGGATCGAAGCGCGGGTCGAACCGGACGACTACGCCTCCAGCGTCCCTCCCATGCTGGTCCGGCAGTTCTTCGACGTGGTCGTCCCCAGGGACCAGCTCGCGGAGGCCCGGCGAATCGCCGCCGGGTATGCAAGCGCATGAGCGAGGACGCGGGAGCGGCGAAGACCCCGCAGGCTGTGGCCGGCCGCGACGACGCGGTGGCCCGCCTCCGCGAGGAGGGCTGCTCCGCCCCCCGGTTCTGGGCAAACGGGCCGGGCGACACGTACGGGCGGCACGCCCACGGATACCACAAGGTGCTGTTCTGCCTGGAGGGCTCGATCACCTTCCACGCCGGCGATGGCGACGTGGAACTCGAACCCGGGGACCGGCTCGACCTGGCGCCGGGGGTGGAGCACGGCGCCACCGTGGGCCCGCGGGGCGTGTCCTGCGTCGAGGCCAGCCGGTGACCTCGGTCGCGTTCCACGTCGATCCGGTGTTCTTCCAGGCTCCCGGCGGGACCGGCACCTACATCCGCCACCTGGTCCCCGCCCTGGTCCGCCAGGACCCCGGTCTCGACCTGAAGCTGTTCCAGTCCCGCTTCGAGGACGCGTCCCCGGAGCGGTGGATGCGTTCGCTGTGGGTGGAGGAGCTTCCCCACGGCATCCGGTGGCTGTACCCGCGGTGGAACCTGACCGGCCGGCCCCCGCTGCCCGCAGCCCTGGCCTCGCTGGAGCTGGTCCACGCGCCGAGCTCCGTGGCGGTCCCGCCCGCCGCGGAGGGACAGAAGCTGGTGGTGACGGTGCACGACCTGGCGTTCCTGGTGGTGCCGCACGTGTTCCCCACCCTGTGGCGGAACCTGTTCCGGATCGGCCTGCGAGCGACCGTGCGGCGGGCCGACGCGATCGTCGCGGTGTCCCGGAACACCGCCGAGGACCTCCTGTCGCGGACCAGGGTGGACCCCGCGAAGGTCCACGTGATCCCCGAGGCCGCCGCGGCCTCCCCGGAGGAGGCCGGAGATCCCGACGAGGCCATCGCCCGGTTGAAGGTTCCCCGTCCCTACCTGTTGTTCGTTGGGACGCTGGAGCCCCGGAAGAACATGGTCCGCCTGATCAGGGCCTACCGGCGAGCCGCCGCCACCGGCCTTCCGCACGCGCTGGTGCTGGCCGGGGCCCTGGGGTGGCGGCACCAGACCCTGCTGCGGGAGATCGCCCTCTACGGCCCCGGCGACGTGGTGCTCACGGGCCCGCTGGCCCCCGCGGAGCTGGACGCCCTGTACCGCTCCGCGGCGGCGTTCATCTATCCCGCGCTGTACGAGGGGTTCGGGCTGCCGGTTCTGGAGGCCATGGCCAGGGGTGTCCCCACCATCTGCTCGAACACGTCGTCGCTGCCCGAGGTGGCCGGGGACGCCGCGCTCGGGGTGAACCCGGCCTCCGTTCGGGAGATCGCGTCCGCCATCGAGGTCCTGCTGACCGATCCCGCGCTGATGCAGCGTCTGGCCGACCGGGGACGGGCCCGGGCCGAGCGGTTCTCATGGGACGAGACGGCGCGGCTGACGCTCCAGGTCTACGAGAAGGCGCTGGGCCGATGACGCCCCGGAGGAGAGCCGCCGTCGCGGAGGAACCGGAGCCCACGAAGATTTCGCTGGTGTCCACGGTCCGCGACGCCAGGTCGGAGATCGGCGAGTTCCTGGCCTCGGTGGCGGCCCAGACCCGCCCGCCCGACGAGGTCCTCATCGTGGACGGCGGGTCGGTGGACGGGACGGTCGAGGCCCTCCGGGCGGCGCCGGGCGTGACCCTGATCGAGGAGACCGGCGCCAACATCGCCCGGGGACGCAACCTGGGCGTGCGCGCGGCCACCCACGACGTCATCGCGGTCTCCGACGCCGACTGTGTCCTGGAGCCCGACTGGCTGGCCCATCTCCTGGAGCCGATCGAGCGAGGGGCGGACGTGTCGATGGGCTCCTACCGGCCGCTGGTCCGGGGGTTCCTGGACGCCTGCCTGGCCGCCGTGGCCGTCCCGGAACCCGACGAGCTTCGCGAGGATCGGTTCATGCCGTCGTCCCGCTCCGTGGCGTTCCGGCGGGCCGCGTTCGAGGCGGCCCAGGGCTACCCGGAGTGGTTGGACATCGGCGAGGACATGTACCTCGACCTGCGGTGGCGGGAGCTCGGCCTGGACATGCGACTGGCCCCGGACGCCGTCGCCTGGTGGCGCCCTCGGCCCACCCTGGCCGAGCACGCCCGCCAGTACGCCCGGTACGCGCGGGGCGACGCCCTCGCCGGCATGCACCCCCGCCGCCACGCCGTCCGGTTCGCCGTGTACGGCGGACTGGCCGGCGCCGTGGCGTCGAGGCGCAAGGACTGGCTGGGTCTCGCAGCAGTGGCGGGGGCGGCGTACGCGGCCCGGCCGGTCATGCGGGCGGCCCGGCTGCTGCAGGAACCCACGCAGCGCGCGGCCGCGCTCGTCGTGGTTCCCGCCGTCATGGCCCTGACCGACGGAGCCAAGATGGCCGGCTACCTGTCGGGCCTGGCCGAACGCCGCCGGCGCGCCCGGGTGCGCTGACCGGCCGCCTCAGGCGTCGCCCAGGCCGAGCAGGCGGGCGGCGTTTCCGGCCAGGATGGGGTGGCGCGCCTCCTCCGGCAGGGGGAGCTGCGCGAACTCCTCGAACCACCGGTCCAGCGAGATGAACGGGTAGTCGCTCCCGAACAGGGTCTGGGCGTTCAGCCGCTTGCCCATCTCCCGGACCACCTCCGGCGGGAGGTACTTGGGGGCCCACCCCGACAGCTCGATGTACACGTTCGACTTGTGCAGGGCGATGGCCAGGCACTCCGTGAACCAGGGCCACCCGAAGTGGGCGGCGATCAGGGTCAACCCCGGGAAGTCCGCGCCCACCGAGTCCAGGAACCCGGGGTGCGAGAACCGGATCTTTGTCCCGCCGGCTCCGGGCGTCCCCGCGGCGATCCCGCAGGTCCCCGTGTGGAACAGGCAGATCAGCCCCAGCTCCTGCGCGTGGTGCCATAGCTGGTAGAAGCGCTCGTCGCCGGGATCGAACTGCTGCATGGTCGGATGGAACTTCAGGCCCCGCAGGCCGAGGCCCGCCGCCCGACGCATCTCGTCCACGGCGTGGGGACTGTGCGGGTCGACGCTCCCGAACCCCATCAGCACGCCGGGGTACCGCTCGGCCAGCCCGGCCAGCCAGTCGTTCCCCAGCCATCCGCGCCCGGTCACCGACTGGTCGTCCCAGTCCAGGACCACCCCCAGGATGTCCCGGTCCCCGTACTCCTGGGCCACCTCGTCCATGCTCTTGCGGGGGACCCGGGCCCGGAAGTAGGCCTCCGTGGCCTCGAGGTGGGGCCCGATGGAGTTCCCCAGCCACTCCTCGGTGGGCAGGTGCACGTGCAGGTCGATCGCGCGCGGCATCGCCGCGTCAACCTTCCTCGTGCTGATAGAAGCCCTTGCCGGACTTCCGGCCCAGGTATCCCGCCGAGATCATCCGCTTCAGCAGGGTCGGCGAGGCGTACAGCGGGTCCTTGAACTCGTCGAACAGCACGTTCGAGATGTAGTCGGCGGTGTCCAGGCCGATGAGGTCGAGCAGCTCGAAGGGACCCATGGGGTGCCCCAGGCCCAGCTTCACGGCGTTGTCGATGTCGTCGCGGGTGGCGAACCCCTCGTCCAGCATCTCGATGGCGCTGTTCAGGTAGGGCTGGAGCAGGAAGTTCACGATGAACCCGGCCCGGTCCTTCGACACCACGGTGACCTTGCCGAGGTGCTCGCCGTAGGCGCGGGCGAACTCCACGGTGTCCGGCGCGGTGCGGATGGAGGGGACCAGCTCCAGCAACCGCATGATCGGCGGCGGGTTGAAGAAGTGCATCCCGATGACCCGCTCGGGCCGCTTGGTGACCATGGCCAGGTCGACGATCGGGAGCGAGGAGGTGTTGGAGGCCAGGACGACCTCCGGCCGGGTCAGCTCGTCCAGCCGGCGGAACAGGCCGAGCTTTGTCTCCATGTCCTCGGTGGCCGCCTCGAGGACCAGGTCGGCGTCGGACACGTCCTCGAGGTCGGTGGTGGCTGTGATCCGCCCGAGCACGTCGTCCCGCTCCCCCGGCTCCAGCTTCCCGCGGTCCACCGCGCGCCCCATGGACCGATCGATGGCCGCGGGTCCCCGAGCCACCCGTTCCTCGTCCGTCTCCACGAACACGGTCTCTACGCCGGTGCGGGCCACCACCTCCGTGATGCCGGAGCCCATGATCCCGGCGCCGATGATCCCCACCTTCCGGACGTCCTTAGGCTCCATCGTCCCTCCCGACCTGCACGGTTCCCGACGGCAAGCGTAGTGCACCCTCGCGGCGCCCGGCCCGGCCTTGAGCGAGGGGCGCCGGGCCCGCTCCTTCTCGCCCTTGGCCAGCCTTTCCTTTCATCCCCCCGTGTGTTAGGAACACCCGCGCCGGGGTCGCCAGGCACCGAAGGATGGGGGAAGCACGTGTCGGACATGCCTCGTGTGGGCGACGAGTTCGCCGGATACCGCATCGAAGCGGTGATCGGTCGTGGTGGCATGAGCGTGGTTTTCCGGGCCGAGAGCATCCGGCTGGGAACCGACGTGGCGCTCAAGATCCTCGCTCCGGAACTCGCGCAGGACGACATGTTCCGCGAACGGTTCGTCCGAGAATCGCGCATCGCGGCCGCTATCAACCACCCGAACGTCGTCACGATCTACGACGCGGGGAGCGCGGAGGGCCTCCTGTACCTGGCCATGCGGCACATCCGGGGCCGCGACCTCAAGGCCATCATCCGCGAGCAGGGCGCCTTGCCTCTCGCTCGAACGGTGTCGATCATGTCCCAGGTCGCAAGCGCGCTCGACGCGGCCCACGCCCAGAAGCTCATCCACCGGGACATCAAGCCCGCCAACATCCTCATCTACGAGGAGGGTGAAGGCTCCAGCCCGTACGAGCACGTGTACCTGACGGACTTCGGGTTGACCAAGCACTCAGAGTCGCGCAGCGGGTTGACCAAGACCGGACAGTTCGTGGGGACGATCGACTACTCGCCCCCCGAGCAGATCCTGGGCCAGCCCGTGACTGCGCGAGTGGACGTGTACTCGCTCGGATGCGTTGTGTACGAGTGCCTGACCGGCATGCCGCCCTTCCGCAAGGACCAGGATGTCGCAACCATCTGGGCGCACGTTCAGGAGCAGGCCGCTCCCGTCAGCTATATCCGCACGGAGCTCACGCCCGGCGTCGATGCCGTGGTAGCCAGAGCGATGGCGAAGGCTCCGGAGGATCGGTACGAGCGGTGCGGGGAATTCCTGGTCGATCTTCGGAAAGAGATAAGCGCCATCTTGGGCATGGCGCCGTCGGCCCTGGAGGACACCAGGGGCAGGGGCCAGCGGGTCGCGTCGCCCGTAATCGGCCCGACAGACGGCCCGTCTTCGGCAGCCTCGACCCGTCCCGGGGAAGGCATCTCCATACCCCCCATGCCGGTCCCTACCGCTTCCGCGCCTTCTGGGCCGTCCAGGGAGTCAACGGCCGTGGCGACAGGCGGGCTCGGGAAGAGCGCCTCTGCGAGCTCGGGGGGGCCGACCCCGAGCGGGCCCGTCCTCGAGCGCCCGCCCGCCTCGTCGCGCCGGCGTGGTCGTGGAGCGCTCGTCCCCCTCGCCATACTCGCCGCATTCGCTCTGGCCGCCGGGGGGATCGTGGTGGGCCGATACGTCGTGCCCACAGGCGGGTCTGCGGCTCCGAGGCCGACCGGGCCCAGTGAAATCTACAGCGTCATCCTGAAGGACCACCTGCCCGACCCGGCCGCCTGCCACGAGTCATCCTCGATCGAGCCGGCGATCAGGCCCTACCTCAACAGCCCGGGGGACGTGTTCTCCACGGCGCTGTGCCGGCCCGGCCATGGCCTGACCGTCACGTACAGCCTGATCCACAGCACTATGTGGATGAAGCGGCCCTTCGCCAAGCTAGCGGCAGGACACCGGGTGACGCTGAGCGCGGCGTTGCGGCCGCGGATCGAGGCCCAGCTAAAGGGCTCCGCTCCAGGAGGGGACGCGGGAGACACTTCGTGCCAGACGCTCTCACAGCAGGCGAATTCCACGGTGGGCGTGGCCGACTTCTGGTATGCGCTGGGAAACCTGGCGCACGTGGAGTCCTCGGAGCTGACGGCCAATACAGCGGGCTGGGTGCTCTGTGACCCCTCCGGCTCCGGGTGGCTGATTGAATGGACGGACAAGGACACCAACATCCTCTCCGTCGCCACCGGTACCGACCTGGGGCAGCTGTACGAGTACTGGAAGACCACCGCAGGGCCCACCTCCGGCGGCATGGAGTAGCTTCCCGGGCCTCTTCGGTATCCTGTGGCGCCGTGCCCACGGTTGAGTCCCAGGGCGTGAAGGTCGCGGTGGAGGTGATCGGGGAGGGCGAGCCGGTCACCGTCCTCGGGCACGGCCTCACCGGGAACCGGCGGGACCTCATGGTGTTCACCCCGTTCCTGCCGGGGACGAAGGTGCTGTTCGATTTCCGGGGTCACGGCGAGAGCGAGGCGCCCGGGCCCGGGTCCTACTCCATGAACCACTTCGCCGCGGACGCGGAGGCGGTGGCCGACGCGTTCGGCGCGACCTGCGCGGGGGGGTGGTCGCTCGGCGCGGGGGCCATCATGCGCCTGCTGACCCGGCGCCCCGACCGCTTCGAGCGCCTGGTGTTCCTGCTGCCGGCCAAGGTGGAGGACTCCTCCCAGGTCCGGTTGGACCTGCTGGAGCTGGCCTCGCTCCTGGAGACCCGGTCCGTGGAAGAGGCCGCGGAGGCGGTGCTGGCCCGGGAGGACGCTCGGGGCGCGTTCGACGAGTTCCCCTCGTCCCGGGAGATCCGGCGGGCCACGCTGCTGGGGCTGAATCCCACGTCGATCCCGCACGCCATCCGGGAGTGCCTGGACGATCCCCCGGTGGGCCACGCGGAGCAGCTGGCGCTGGTGCGCACGCCCGCGCTGGTGATCGGCCAGGAGGGCGACCCGCTGCACGAGGCGCAGGTGGCCCGCGAGCTGGCCGAGGCCCTTCCCAACTCCGAGCTGCTGATCTTCCCCGACCCCTACGCGCTGATCCGGGACATCCCGATGGTGGTGCAGAAGGTGTCGGCGTTCCTGTCGCAGGACGGGCTCCGCTAGCGGCGGCAGCTCAGCGGCGCTCGCACCAGTACACGTCGGTCCGGTACGGCAGGTCGATCTCCTGCTTCCCCCTGGTGGCGGGATCCCGGTCGAGGACCGCGAGGACCCGGTCGGCCACCGCCTGCCGTTCGCGGTCGGGCAGCTCGGCGATGAAGCTGATGGACAGGACCCGGTCCACCACGCCCTGGCGCGACAACCGGTGCCGGTGCGGGACGGTCATCTTCTCCAGGGGCGTGAACAGGGCCGTCTGCTCGAACGCGTGACGCCACCCGCGGGTCTCGTGGCTCGGCGTGTCGCCCCGGTACGGTTGGAAGATTCGGGTGAACTCGGCCATCAGCCCGAAGGTCTCGTCCCGGACGTTATAGATCACGCCGAGGCGTCCGCCCGGCCGGAGGACCCGGTGGAGCTCCGCCAGCGCGCCGTCCGGGTCGAACCAGTGAAAGGCCTGGGCCACCACGGCCGCGTCCACGGACCCCGCGGAGAGGGGGATGGCTTCCGCCGTCCCGGCCAGGGCCAGGACGCCGGGGAGGTTCCGGGCCAGGGTGGCGCGCATGGCCTCAACCGGCTCCACCGCGACCAGACGGGCCCCGAACGGCACCAGGTGCCGGGTCAGCTTCCCCGTGCCGGCGGCCAGGTCGAGCACGACGCTCCCGGGGGTGATCCGGAGGTGCTCCACCAGGGCCCGGACGGCAGTCTCCGGATAGTCGGGACGACCCCGCTCGTATTCCGGGGCGGCCGCCTGGAATCCGACCCGGGCCGCCCGGTGGATCTCACGGTCCGGCACCGCGTTTAGGGCAGCTTGCGGGGTTCCGGCCCCTCGTAGCGGACGTTCTTCCAGCCCACGTCGCGATAGGGCCGCTCGTGGGTCTGCTCCTCGTACACGTGGGCCACCAGGCCGGGAGCCCGGCCGATCACGTACAGGGCCTTGCCCAGCCCCGGGTCCAGCCCGAGCTCCAGCAGAATCGCCGCCAGGGCTCCGTCGATGTTCATGGCCAGGGGCCGCCCGAACACCTGGCCGGATACGGCCTCGAACGCCTTGGCCAGTTCCACGTACCGGTTCGAGAACCCGAGCTCCTTGGCCAGCTTCAGGAGCTTGCGGCCGCGGGGGTCGGGGTCGTGGACCACGTGCCCGTACCCGGGAAGGCGCCTGCCGTCCTCCTTGAACAGGCACGCCACGTGCATGGCGGCCTCCTTCGGAGGCTTCTGGGTCTGATCGGCCTCCAGGAGCATGTCGGCGCCGGACTCCACCGCCCCCCCGTGCCAGTCCCCAAGGCCGATGGTCCCCGCGGCCACCGCGGCCTGCAGCGGGACGCCCGACGACGCCGCGAACCGCGCGGCGTTCACCGACGGCGCCAGGAGTGAGTGCTCGCACGCGGCCACGAGCATCGCGTCCATCATCCTGCCCTGGTTCCCCCGGGGCAGGTCGCCGGACAGCAGGAGGTACACCACGTCGCCGAACGGACGGGAGCCGATGAGCTCGATGAGGTCGTAGCCGCGGACCCGGATCTCGTTGGGACGAACACTGGAGATGGCGGTGCGCCAGAAGGCGTGGTGGTTGCCGCTCATGCCGGCCGGGAGGCTAGCAGGATGCGGGAGGATTCGACCGGTTTCAGCGACCGGACGGGGAATCCGGTTCCGGGGTCGTTCCCAGCAGTTCCGCGATCTGCCCGACCATCGCGGTGAGGTCGTGCTCCCGCGGTGTGAACACACGAGCAACGCCCTGGGATCGAAGCTTCTCGGCGTCGTCGTCCGGGATCACGCCGCCAACCACCACCGGCACGCGGGCGGGATCGACGCCCTGTTCCCGCAACCGCTCCAGCACCTCCGGCACCAGCAGGTTGTGGGCGCCGGACAGGATGGACAGCCCGATCACGTGGACGTCCTCTTCGGCGGCGGCCCGGGCGATCTCTTCCGGGGTCAACCGGATGCCCTGGTACACCACCTCCATCCCGGCGTCGCGGGCACGCACGGCCACCTGCTCCGCCGCATTGGAGTGCCCGTCCAGGCCGGGCTTGCCCACCAGCATGCGAATCCGTTGCACCCCAAGGCGTTCCGCCGCTCGCCGGACCTGCTCCCGGACCCCTTCCAGCTCCCCAGGCTCTCCACCGCCGAGGGTGCGCGCGGTGACCCCGGTGGGCGCCCGGTACTCGCCGAACACGTCCCGCAGGGCGGCCGCCCACTCGCCGGTTGTGACGCCGGCCCGAGCCGCGTCGATGGACGCCTGCACCAGGTTGTCCCCCCGCTCGGCGGCCCTGCTCAATTCACCAAGCGCCTGCTTGGTCCTTGCATCGTCCCGCTTGGTGCGCCAAGCACCGAGCGACTCGAGCTGCTCGGCCTCGTCGGCAGGGTCGGCCTTCTCGAACGAGAACCCCTCCCCCATCCCTTCCACCAGCGGCGAGGGCTCGGTCTCCGTGTACCGGTTCACCCCCACCCACACCCGTTCGCCCGTCTCGATCTCGCGCAGGCGAACCGCATGGGCGGCCACCAGCCGCTCCTTCATGTAGCCGAGGGCTTCCACCGACCCGCCCTGGTCCAGCACCTGGCCGAGCTCCTCCCATGCCCCGGTGGCGATCTCCTCGGTGCGCTCCTCGACCACCTTCGAGCCCTCGAACAGGTCGCCGTAGGCGAGGAGGTCGGTCTCGTACGCCAGGATCTGCTGGGCCCGCAGCGACCACTGCTGGTCCCATGCCCGGGGCAGCCCGAGCGCCTCGTTCCACGCGGGGAGCTGGACGGCCCGGGCCCGGGCATCGCGGGACAGGGTCACAGCGAGCATCTCCAGCAGGATCCGGTGCATGTTGTTCTCCGGCTGCAGGGCGGTGAGCCCCAGCGAGTTCACCTGGACCCCGTAGCGGAACCGGCGGAACCGCTCCTCCCTCACGCCGTAGCGCTCGGCCGTGACGCGGTCCCACAGCCGGGAGAACGCGCGCATCTTGCACGTCTCCTCCACGAACCGGATCCCCGCGTTGCAGAAGAAGGAGATCCGCCCGACCAGCGCGGGCACCTCGTCGGCGGTGAGCTGGCCCGACGCGCGCGCGTGGTCCAGCACGGCGATGGCGTTGGCCAGGGTGTACGCCACCTCCAGCACCGGGTCGGCTCCGGCCTCTTGGAGGTGGTAGGAGCACACGTTGATGGGGTTCCACCTCGGGGTGTTCCGCAGGGCCCACGCGATGAGGTCGGTGGTCAAGCGCATCGACGGCTCCGGGGGGAACGCGTAGGTCCCACGGGCCAGGAACTCCTTCAGGATGTCGTTCTGGGTCGTCCCGGCCAGCGACTCGCGCGCGACGCCGTGCTGGTCGGCCACCGCCACGTACAGCGCGAACAGCCACACCGCCGTCGAGTTGATGGTCATGGACGTGTTCATGTCCTGGACCGGGAGGCCCTCGAACACGGTGAGCATGTCGCCCAGATGGCAGATGGGGACACCGACCCGGCCCACCTCGCCCCGGGCCATGGGCTGGTCGGAGTCGTAGCCGGTCTGCGTGGGGAGGTCGAAGGCGACCGACAGCCCGGTCTGCCCCTTGGCCAGGTTCCGCCGGTACCGCTCGTTGGTCACGCGGGGATTGCCGTAGCCGGCATAGGTCCGAAAGATCCACGGACGCTCGGGTTCCCGGTCAGGTGCCATTCGCGCTCTCCGGAAGGGGGAGGTACCCATTCGTAGCGTACGCGGAAGGCGGTGGGCACCGCCGGTGGGCCGGCGGAGCGGAGGCGCTCAGCAGACCAGGTTGAGGTACGGGAATGGGTCGATGGCGTCGCCAATGACTGTGTAGCCGTACTGCGACCGGTACAGGTCCGCGGGGATGACGTTGGGGTGCCACTCGAAGTGATCGTGGGTCGGCCCTCCCGCGGCGTCACCCGTGTTGCCCACGTAACCGATGACCTCTCCGGCGGACACGCTACCCACGTTGCCGTAGCTGCTGAGGTGGGCGTTGTAGACGTATCCCTGGGACCCGTACACGATGACCGCGTTTCCTCCCAGGCCGTTGGGAGCCTCGGTGGCGTTGCCGTCGAAGGGCGCCACGATCGGGGTGCCCTCCGGCGCGAAGATGTCCACGCCGGCGTGCGGGTGGTAGCCCCCCGCGTACCGGGGCTCGCCGAAGCTATCCCCGTACGCATGCGATCCCTGGACCGGGCAGTACTGGAACGGCCCCGCGCCGTTGGGAAGCGGGAGGCCCCCGCCAGCCGCCGCCGCCTGCGCCGCGGCCAGCTCCTCCGCCGCCAGCTTGTGCTTGAGTTTTGTGACCAGGTCGTCGACCTCGGCCGCCTTCTTGTTGAGGTCAGCCACCAGGGCCGCCTGCTTGTCGTACAGGCTCTTCTGCTGGGCGAACTTCGCGTCCAGGGCGGACTGCGCGTCATCGAGCTCCTTCAGGCTGGAAGCCTGGTCCGCCAGCAGCTTCTCCAGCTTCCCCCGCTTGGCTTGGAGGTCGTTCGAACGGTTCTGGACCTGGTTGGCCAGGTCGGCGTCGTTCTGCGTGAGCCGCCCGATGAATTCCACCCGGTCGGACAGGTCGGTCAGCGAGCTCGAGCCCAGGATGAACTCGATGTCCCCGGCCGGTCCGTTCTCATACTCGTAGCGGGCCCGCTCGTCCAGGCGGGACCGGAGCCGCTCGAATCGGCGTTGCGCGTCGGCCATCTCCCGTCGGGTGGTCAGGATCTCGTTCTGGGTCTGGTCGTACTTCGTCTGAGCGGCGTCGATACGCCCGGCCAGCTCGTTCAGGGAACCCTGGAGGGACTGGATGAGCGCATGCTGCTTCTCGAGCTGCGCCCGTTCGGCGGTGATCTGTTTCTCCAGATCGGCCAGCCGGGCCTTCGCGTGCGCGAGGTCTGCCTTGGTGCCGGCCTGCGCGGTGGACGCCAGGGTGGCCAGCAGAATCACGGCCAGAGCCACACCCCCTGCGCGGCGCACCCGCCCCCAGGACTGTGGCGTGGAACGTCTCTGGCCCGTTCTCATGCCAAGCAAGCGCCCTTACCTATCCATTCGGAGCGAGGAAGTCAAGCTGAGCCGAGGGTGCGCCGCCGCCCGGCCGGATGCAAGGACCCGACCACCCCAGGAAATCCGGGCCGGCCCTCACGTTTGACGCGCGAACACCAGGGAATGAGTGAGCCGCTTCCAACCAGGGGCTCGGTTCGGAGCTGCTGGATTCGCGGTCCGACGGACGAGGAGGGGCGAGGGTGAGGGTGAAGGGGTTCGTATCTGTTGTGGTGGCGGTGATCACCGGTTTCGCGCTGGGCCTTCCTCAGGCGGCCAACGGTGCGTCGAGTGGCGGAAAGCTTCGGTGGGCTCTGAACCAAATCGGTCCCCAGAACGGCGGGGGCGAGCCCTCGGAGGCCATCAGCCCCGACCGCACGATCTACGTCTCGGCGCCGGGTGACGCGATGGAGTTCTGGCGGTCCACCGACGGCGGGAAGACCTGGACGCAGGGTAGCTCGCCCGAGTCTCCGTCGGGCGACACGTCGGTCAACGTGGATCAGTCCGGGGCCGTGTACGAGAGCAACCTGAACGTCATCACCGGGGACCAGAACACCTTGCAGGTCGACCTGTTCAAATCATTCGACCGGGGCACCACGTGGCCGCAGAAGGGGTCCTCCGCGATCGAGGACTCCAACGCCAGCGGGCAGCCAGCGTTGGTGGACCGGCAATGGACCGACGCGTGGATCCCGCCCGGGCACACCACGGACACGGGCACCGTGTGCATGACCTACCATGACTTCGGCCCGAGCCAGATGTGGGTCAGCTGCTCGTTCGACGGAGGCCGGACGTTCGACCTCCCAGTCGATGCCATCACCTCACCGCTGGCGCAGGCAGATTCCTACTGCAACACGATCCCGGGCGGGCTGAAGATCGTTCGGTCCGGCCCGCACGCCGGCCGGATCTACATCGCGTGGCTGGCCGCCGACCCGGCGAACCCCGTATCCGGATGCAACATCACCCAGCTGGCCGCGTTCCATTCGATCTGGTCCGCATATTCCGATGACGGCGGCCAGACCTGGACCGACCAGTTCGTCTACGAAGCGGGTCCCCTCCACGACGGCTCGGAGATCTTCGCCGACCTCACGCTGGACAACCAGGGCAACCCCTACGTGGCGTTCGTCATGAACATCCGGACCGAGTACGACATCTGGGTCGAGGCCTCCTTCGACGGGGGCCACAGCTGGAACGGGAGCACCGACGGCTCCGGAGCCCCGTACCTCGTGAACTCCGACCTCGGCACTCACTTCTTCGCGGCGATCGCGGCCGGCAACCCGGGTCAGATCGACGTGGCCTACCTGGATACCCCCACACTCATCGGCAGCACGCCCTACGGGAAGCCCAACGAGCCTACCGGTGACCAGAACGCGGACTGGAACGTGTTCGTGGGGCAATCCACGAACCTTCTGAGCGGCTCCCCATCCTTCACGAACGTAAAGCTCACACCTGCCTCCATGCACCATGGCGACATCTGCACCCTCGGTCTGTTCTGCGCGGCCGTGCCGGGGACCAACCGGAACCTGCTGGACTTCATCGACATCCAGGTCGACGCGTCGGGCAACTTCCACGTGGCCTACACGGACGACCGGAATTATTCGGCCGGGGCGCTCGTGATGGCCAACCAGACCGGGGGGACGCGGGTGGGGGCCGGCGGCCACTGAGAGGAGGCCCCACGGGAAATGATGGACACCGGTCGTGTCATCGCGGTCGATGGCCTCCGGTCGGTGGACGTGGGGTCAGCTCCACCAGTCGTACCTCGTCCGGTATCCGACCGGCCTGCGGACCCGGCTGCACCGGCACTCCTCCGCCCATAGCGTGGGGGGCCTGGACGGCCGGTTGGACGTGAACGGGCGGGTCGTGGGCCCGGCGCGTACTGCCATTTCCCGGCGGGAGGGGCGATGCGACACGCACCGGCGGACGATGGCCCCTGCCTGCCCCTGTTCATCTTCGACGGCCCCGCCGACGTCGAGGGCCCTCGAACGCTGACGGCGAGTGCACGCCCCACGGAAGGTTACGCATCCTGGGGCAGGTTGAAGACCAGGGTCTCCTGCGTGGAGCGGCACACCACGGTGCGGACCGGTTCACGGTCGCTCCGGTTTGCCTCGATGTGGGGGACGAAGGGCGGGACCCACACGAAGTCGCCGGGGTCGGCGTCGAGCGCGTCCTCGAAGCGCTCGCCCACCAGGAAGCGTGCCTGGCCGGAGATCACGTAGATCACGCTCTCGGCCTCGCCGTGGTGGTGCGCAGCGGACATCGCGCCGGCCGGGAGCTCCACGTACCCGACCCACAGCTTCCGGGCCCCTACCAGGTGCTCGGCGACGGCGGCCTCCCGGACCATGGCTCCGCTGGCGACGTCCGGGACGCGATCGGCGGGACGGACCACGCGGAGTCCGGCCTCGGTCACAGCTCCGTGCCGGGCAGCCCGAGGTCCCGGGCCAGGATGAGCCGCTGGACCTCGCTGGTCCCCTCGCCGATCTCCAGGACCTTGGAGTCCCGGTAGAACCGCGCCACCGGGAACTCCTCCATGAACCCGTAGCCGCCGTGGACCTGCACGGCCTCGCGGGCGCAGGTCACCGCGATCTCGCTGGCGTACAGCTTGGCCAGCGACGCCTCGGCCTTGTACGGCCGCTCCCGATCCTTCAGCCAGGCGGCGCGGTACACGGCCAGGCGCGCGGTCTCCACGGCCACCCGCATGTCCACGATCTTGAACTGGAGAGCCTGGAACGCCCCGATGGGCCGCCCGAACGCGTGGCGCTCGCTGGCGTACTTCACGCTCTCGTCCAGGCACCCCTGGGCCAGGCCCACCGACAGGGCGGCGATGGCGATGCGCCCGTCGTCCAGGGTCCGCAGGAACTGGGCGAACCCCTTGCCTCGCTCCCCCAGCAGGTTCTCCTCGGGGACCCGGCAGTCGTTGAACGACAGCTCGCGGGTGTCGCTGGCGTGCCAGCCGATCTTGCGGTAGGTCGGACCGGCCTCGAACCCCGGCGTGTCCGTGGGCACGATGATCGCGGAGATCTCCTTGTGCCCGCCGGGCTCCTTCCCGGTCACCGCGGTGATGGTGACCAGCCCGCTGATGGGCGTGCCGGCGTTGGTGATGAACGCCTTGGAGCCGTTGATCACCCACTGCCCGTCCTCGAGCTTCGCCGACGTCTTCGTGGCCCCGGCGTCGGAGCCGCCCCCCGGCTCGGTCAGCCCGAACGCCCCGAAGATCTCGCCGCGGCACATCGGGACCAGCCAGCGCTGTTTCTGCTCCTCGGTTCCGAACTGGTAGATCGGCGTGGCGCCCAGTCCAACCGCCGCCTCCAGCGTGATAGCGATGGAGGAGTCGATCCGGGCCAGCTCCTCGATGGCGATGCACAGGGAGGTGAAGTCGGCCCCCTGGCCGCCGTACTCCTCCGGGAAGGGCAGCCCGAACAGCCCCAGCTCGCCCATATGCTTGACGATGTCCATCGGGAGCTCGCCCCGCTCGTCCATCTCCGCCGCGCGCGGCGCGACGACCTCCACGGCGAACTCCCGGACCGCCTGGCGGAAGTCCTCCTGCTCCTCGGTGAAGTCGAAGTCCATGCTCGAACGGTAACTCAGGTGTCGTCGGTAGTGTCTCAGTTTGTCAAACTGAGACACTACCGTGTCGTCGCGCTCGCGCACCCAGGCGCCGGCATAGTCGATGACCAGCCCGTGCTCGTCAACGGTGGGCTCGGCCCGGAAGGTGTTGCTGGCGTACTCGTACCGATCCGGAGCCAGACGCCGGTACCGCTGACGGAGTGGCCGGATCTCGAGGTCCGGGAACCGGACCCACGCCGCCACGATCTCGGCCTCCCCGCCCACCGGCAACTCGAGCCGCCGGATGGGAAGTGTGTTCGTGGCCGGCGTGCAGCCGAGGTCGACGTCCATGCAGCCCGCGAGCTCGGGCGCCTCATCGCCGTTGCGCCACCACCGCCCCCGGCCGTCGGACTCGAGCTTGAGTCCCGCCTCCGGCCGGGGCCGAAGGCGAGTGACGTCGACCCGCGTCGTGGCCCACGGTCCGTTGCAGTGCACCGTGAAGAGCGCGATGAGGCCGTCGTCGTAATACCGGGCCGAAAATCCCTCCATCTCCCGGCCCGTCACGTCCAGCAGGCAGTAGTCGAGGCCGGGTCCACCCACCGGCGTCCACGTGGCCCGTGCGAACCCGCTCACGGCGCGAGCCTAACTCGGGCACAATCCGGCGCGTGGACCCCATGGAGCCGATCGACGGGATCTCGCTGGAGGCGTACGCGGAGCTCTGCGCGCTGATGAAGGACACCGGAACCGACCTCGACGTCCAGGCGGCGATCGCCGCTCAGCACGGCCACGGCCGCGAGGCGTGGGAGGCCGCGAAGCAGGGATGGACGGCCCGGATGTCCGATCCGGCCACCGCCGGCGTGGTGGCGACGGCGTTCATGCCGCTGTACCAGGCCGCCCTGGCCGAGGCCGGGCCGGCCAGGACGGCCACCCTGGACAAGTACGCTCGGATGTCGGCCATGGTCCAGGCAGGGGTGCCGTTCGAGACGATGTACGCGCGGTTCGGCATCACCGGCGCCGAGTGGAGACAGATCTCCACCGCTTGGGTCCAGAAGCTGACCGCGGATCCGGCCCTGGCCGCCACGTTCGGCGAGGCGGTTGCGGCCGAGCGGGCGAAGCTCCAGGGGTGACGGGGCAGGCGTAACTCCGCCACAATCTCGCCCATGGTGCAGAGCCGAGACGAGATCGTGGACGCCCTGGCCGGGCTGGCCCTGTTCGCCGACCTCCCCCGCCCGCAGCTCGAGGAGGTCGTGCACACCTTCGAGGAGGAATGGTTCTCCGAGGGCCAGCGCGTCCTGCGCCAGGGGTTCCGGGGAACGGGCCTCTACCTGATCCTGGACGGCGACGTCTCGGTCCGCATCGATGGCGAAGAACGGGCCCGGCTGGGCCGGGGAGAGTATTTCGGAGAGGTCTCCGTCCTGCTGGGCGAGCCGCCGGTGGCCGACGTGGTGGCCACGGGGCCGGTGCGGTGCCTGGTCCTGTCGGCACCGGACGTGGAGCCGTTCCTGTTGGGGCACCCCACCGTGGTGTACCGGATGCTGCAGTCCCAGGCTCGCCGGCTGCGGAGCGCGAACCTGTGGCGGAGCTGACGGACCCCCGGCCCTTCCCTCTGGGCCGGTACCCCGTTGTCGTTGTGGGAAGCGGGCCGGGAGGCCTCCAGGCCAGCTACTCGCTGCGACGCCTGGGGGTCGACCACGCCGTCATCTCGGACGATCCCGAGCCGGGCGGCATGTTCCGCCGGTTCCCGCTGTTCCAGCGCCTGATCACCTGGACCAAGCCGTACGCGCCAGTGGACCGGGACTCGCGCGCCTACGAGTGGTACGACTGGAACACCCTCCTGGCCGACGACCCCGCCCACCGCGTGCCCCTGGCCGAGCTCATGGACGGGACGTCCTACTTCCCGTCGCGGCCCGAGATGGAACGGGGCCTGGCGGGATTCGCCTCGACCGCCGGCGTCGCCGTCCGCTACGGCTGCCGGTGGGAGGCGACCACGCGGACCGACGACGGGTTCGTGGTCCACACCTCCGACGGCGACTACACATGCAGGGTGGCTGTGTTCGCCGTGGGCATGACGGAGGCCTGGGCCCCGGCCATCCCCGGGCTGGAGCTCGTCCCGCACTACGTGGACCTGCGCCCGGCCCGCGAGTACGCGGGGCGGCGGGTGTTCGTCATCGGCAAGCGCAACTCCGGGTTCGAGATCGCCGACGGCCTGCTGCCGTGGGCCCGCCAGGTCATCCTGGGGTCGCCCCGGCCCGCCATGATCTCGATCTTCACCCACTCCACCGCGGCCGCTCGGGCCCGGTACCTGCAGCCGTACGAGGACCACGTGCTGGGTGGCGGGACCTTCGTTTTGGACGCGGCCATCGAGCGCGTCGAGCGCACGGGCGAGGGCTTTCGGGTCCACGCCGCCGGGACTACCCAGCCGGGCGACCTGGTCCTGGACGTGGACGAGGTCATCGCGTGCACGGGCTTCAAGACGCCCCTGGGCGACCTGCCCGCCCTCGGCGTGGCCACCTTCTACCAGGGCGGCCGGCTGCCGGCGCAGACGCCGTACTGGGAGAGCCCGTCGGTGCCGGGAATCTATTTCGCCGGGTCGATCACCCAGGGCTCCATCGGGATGAAGAAGTACGGGATCCCCAGCAACTCGGCGGCGGTGCACGGGTTCCGGTACAACGCGCGGGTGCTGGCCGAGCACATCGCGTCGACGCACTTCGGCATCGTTCCGCCTCGCCGGGCGGTGCCGGGCGCCGACGTCGTCGACTTCCTGCTGGAGGAGGCCACCACCGCCCCGGAGCTGTGGAACCAGCGCTCCTACCTTGCCCGGGTGCTCTCGCTCGACCCAGACCGGGGGGTCACCGACGACGGGATCCAGCCGCTGGCCCACTTCGTGGACGCCGCGGGGCCGGACGCCGTGGCCCTGGCCGTGGAGACCGACGACACCGGCGACATCCACCCCGCGGTGTACGTCCGCCTGGGCGGCCAGGTCGGCGAGCACACGCTCCCCGGCGACCCGCTGCTGGACTTCCGGGGGCGCGAGCACCGGGCCCAGCTTGCGTCGTTGCTGTCCGACCTGCTGAAGTGACCCGACCGAAGGAGGAAGGCGTGAGCCCAGAGCGATCCGAGGAGGAGTACCGGGAGATCTACGGCCGGGTGAAGACCATCGCCGTGGTGGGCGCGTCCAGCAGCCCCTCCAAGGCCGCCTTCGCCATCCCCCGCTACCTGAAGTCGCAGGGGTTCCGGATCATCCCGGTGAACCCGAAGGGTGGCGAGATCCTGGGCGAGCGGGTCCGGACGTCGCTCGCCGAGATCGACGAGCCGGTGGACGCCGTCGATGCGTTCCGTCCGGCCGAGGAGACCCCCGAGATCGCCCGGCAGGCCGTGGCCATCGGGGCCAATGTGCTGTGGCTGCAGGAGGGGATCCACTCCGACGAGGCGCAGCAGATCGCCGAGGACGCCGGCCTCACCTTCGTGTCGAACCGGTGCATGGGCGAGACCCACTGGAACCTGTTCCACGCCGGCTCGGAGATCTAACCGGGGAAGGTCAGCGGGCCTCGGCCGCGGAGTCGGCTCGATTCGGCGCCTGCTGCTCGGATTCGGCCAGGAAGCGGTCGGGCTCGACCAGGAACTGGTCCCAGTGGGCGTCCCGCAGCCGCTGCTCGGCCTCCTCCAGGGCGTCCTGTCCGCCGACCGTGTCCACCCCGAACAGACGGCCGGTCCACACCACCCGGGAGGCGAACTCGTTCACGGCCTCCGCCGCTCGTGCCTCCTCCAGGGCCTGGACCGCCTTGGCCCGCGCGGCGTCGAGGTCGCCCTGGGCGAACGCGACCATGGACTCCGCCTCCAGGTAGTTCAGCCGGCTCGGTGGGTCGACCCGCACCCACTCGTCGTACGAGGGCAGAGACGCGACCTCGCGGAGGAGGCGCTCCGCCTCCCGGGGCTGGCCGCGGGCCAGCAGGATTCGAACCAGCCGGGCCAGGTTGAATGGCACCAGGCTGCCGATCTGCTGGGAGATCCGCAGGGTCTCGCGCAGGTCGGCCTCAGCCTCCGGGAGCCGCCCCAGCAGCCGGAGGGCATTCCCGCGGTCCCCCAGCGCGCTGGCCACCTCCCACCGGGCGTCGAGGTCGCGGAAGATCCGCACCGCCTCCTCCAGGGAGGCCAGGGCCTCGTCCAGCCGCATCATCCGGCGGAGCGAGTTCCCCATGGCCTGCCGGGCCACGGCCACGGTGAAGGGATCTCGCATCTCCCGGCCCAGCCCGAGCGCCTCTTCCGCCAGGGCCAGGCACTCCTGCTCGTCGCCGGTCACGGAGATCACCGACGTCAGTGAGGTGAGGGCTCGGGCTTCGGCCCACAGGTCGCGCTCCGGGTGGCTCCGGGTGATGTCGAGGGCCCGCTGGAACAGCCGCCGGGCCGACTCGAAGTCGCCTCGCCAGTACGGCACCCACCCCGCCATGAGCAGAGTCCGGGCCTCGGCCCAGGGGTTCTCCAGCTCACGCGAGGCCTCCAGGGCCCGGTCGAACAGCTCCTCCGCCCGGTCGTGGTCGCCGTGTACGTTCAGCTCGATGTCGGCCAGGAACCGGGAGGCGTGGGCCCGGGTCCAGGCGTCGTCCTCGCCGTGGCGGAGCGCGCGGGACAGCGTCGACGCGGCCCGGTCGAAGTCGCCCAGCCAGTAGGCCGCCTCGCCGACGCTGGACAGGATCCGGGCCTCCCGTGGCCCCCACTCCTCCTCCGCCCCGGCCAGGGCCAGGGCCCGCTCGTACAGGTCGATCGCGGTGCGGGACTCGATGCGCCACCGGGCCACGTCCCCCGCGTGGGTCAGCGCGTCCACGGCCCGGTCGGCCAGGGTCCGGTCGGTGGGGTCGAGGTCCAGCCCCGCCCGGGCCGCCTGCTCCAGGTGGTACGCGATGGACTGGCGATACCGCCCCCGGTCCTTCGACTCCGACAGGCCCTCCGCAACCTGCAGGTGCAGGCGCTCCCGTTCCCGCTTGGTCAGGCTCTCGTAGGCGACGTCCCGGAGCACGCCGTGGCGGAACCGCCACACCTCGCCCCGCTCGTCGCGGGTCAGCAGCTCTGCCTCCTGCAGCGCCTCCAGGGCGTCGGGCTTCACGTCGGCGATGAGACCGAGCTCGAACGCGCGAAAGGCCGGGAACACCGAGGCCTTCCGGGCCAGGTCCCGGACCGGCTCCGGCAGGTGGTCCAGGCGCGCCGCCACCACCGCCTGGACCGTGGGCGGGAGCAGGTGGCTGTGGGCCACGCCGAACTCGTGCTCCGGGTGGCGCTGCAGCATCATCCCGGTGGTCTCCACGATGAAAAAGGGGTTGCCCCCGGCGTGGGCGGCGATGCGGCTGGCGGTGGCCTCGTCGATGGACTCGCCGGCCACCCGGGCCAGCTCCCGGGCCTCGTCGAACGACAGCGGCTCCAGGCGAAGGGTCAGCGAGTCCGGATGGCCCCGTCCCCACTCGGGCCGCTGCTCCAGGAACCAGTCCCGGGCCACCGCCACCACCAGTACCGGCCGGCGCCGGACCCCGGCCAGCAGCCCTTCCACCAGGTCCAGCAGCTCCGGCCGGGCCACGTGGAGGTCCTCGAACACCAGCACCAACGGCCCCAGCCGGGACAGGCCGTCGGCGAAGGCCACGAACCCGGCCCGGACCTCCGCCACCCGGTACCGGCGGGGCCCCCGGTCGTCCCCCGAGCGCCGTTCGCTCTCAGAATCCGGCCCTTCAGGCCCCAGGCCGAGGACCAGGCCCAGCGTGGCGGCCACCCGTTCGCCGTCCGAGGGCTCGCAGCACCCGTCCACCACTTCGTGCAGGCGTTCGCGGACCTCGTCGGCGGAGGCGTCGGGGCCCAGGGCCAGCTCCTGGCGGACCATCTCCGCGACCGGCGCGAACGTCACATCCTCCTCGAACTCGCCGGCCCGGCCGATCAGCACCCGCGTGCCGTCGGGGGTCCGGGCGGCGAGCTCCTGGACCAGCCGGGTCTTCCCGATGCCCGTCTCGCCCAGCAGGGTCACCAGGTGTGCCCGGGACGTCTCGACCACCCGCTCCAGCGTGTCCCGCAGCAGCGCGATCTCCCGGCCCCGGGACACCAGCGGGATGGTTCGCCGGGTGGAGCGGGCCGAGATGGCCTCCACCGGCCAGGCCTCCACCTCGGCCCCGAACCCGCGCGCGGCGACCATGCGCGCCTCCCCGAACCGGACCGAGTTCATGGTCAGCTGGTACGTCGTCTCCCCGACCAGGACCTCACCCGGCTCCGCGGCCTGCTGGAGCCGGGCCGCCAGGTTCACCGCCACGCCCGACACCAGGGATTGCCCCGGACCCGAAGCGGGCACGATTCCCGTGGCCACCGGACCGCTGTTGACTCCCACGTGGACCTCCAGGGACATGGGCAGCCCGAGCTCGCGGCCCAGCCGCTCCGTCCGGTCCCGGATGATCAGCCCGGCCCGGACCGCCCGCAGCGCGTCGTCCTCGTGCGCGTGGGGCAGCCCGAACACCGCCATGACCGCGTCGCCGGAGAACTTCTCCGCGGTGCCCCGGAGCGACTCCAGCTCGGTCTGGACCAGCGCGTAGAAGGCCGCCATGACCTCCCGGAACCGCTCCGGGTCGAGCCGGTTGGCCAGTTCGGTCGACCGGGCCAGGTCGGCGAACAGCACCGTGACCACCTTGCGCTCGGCCACCTCAGCGATCGGGCCCAGCGCGAGCTCGCCGGTGTCGGCGCCGATCGGCCGCTCGACCGGCGTGCCGCACCGGGGACAGAACCGGGCGTCGGCTGGCAGCGGTGCTCCGCAGTTGGAGCAGATCCGTTCGTCCATCTCGGAAGAGTCTACGGGCGGGTAGCGACACGCCCTGGTGGGTCGCCAGCGCGCTGGGCCGGCGCGGGCCGGGCCGCCTGCTCAAACATCCTCGCTTCGCTTCGCTCGCTGCGGAACTCGCGATCGGCCCGGCCCGCGCCGGCTTTGCATCCCTTCGGCCGGTCGTCGGCCGAACCCCCTTACGAGCGGGCCAAGTACTCGATGATCTGGACTGTGTTGCCGTCCGGGTCGAGGAACGAGGCGAAGCGGGCGTAGCCCGCCACCTCGCCGACGTGCTCGTGGAACGTGACGCCGCGGTCCTCGAGGGCACGACGGGCCTGGTCGAGGTCATCGACCTCGAACACGGCCGTGGCGCCGCCCGGGGCCACCTGCCGCCCCTCCACCACGCCGTGCAGGGCCAGCCGCACCGCGCCGGCGTCGAACTCCGCCCAGTTCTCGCCGTCGCGGCGGACCAGCGGCAGCTCCAGCACGTCGCGGTAGAACGCAACCCCCCGGTCCATGTCCGTCGTCCAGTAGTAGACGTGGTCGATGCCCTTCACCCGCATGGCCGCAGTTATAGCGGAAGAGCACGAGCGCCGGGGTAGGGGTTGGGGAGGGGCAGCCCCTCCCCAATCTCAGTGGATGATGATCGGCGTCCCAAGCGGCAGGACCCGGGCCAGCAGGGAGATGTCCTCGTTGCGCATCCGGATGCAGCCGTGGCTGACGTCGTGGCCGATCGAGCTGGGGTCGTCGGTCCCGTGCAGCCCGACCAGCCCGCCCCACCGCCAGTCCGTGATCACGTCGGAGTACGCGGACAGCCCGTAGGCGAAGTCGCCGTACGGCCCGGTCGAGTCGAGCGGCTTCATCAGCGATCCCAGGTAGAACCGGCCGATGGGCGTCGGCGTGTCCCCGGTCCCGATCCCCACTGGGAACTGGGCCGCGGGCTGGCAGCTCCGGAACACCGTGAGCGTGAACGTGTGCGTGTCCACGTCCAGCGAGAACGGCGTCCAGGACAGGGCGACGTCCGACTCCTGGATCCACCCGTCCGTCCCGTTCGGCCGGATGGGCAGCAGCGCCTGGACCCACCGGTTCCCCTGGCGGTCGATGGTCTCCTGCAGCAGGTCGAAGGTCTGCGGCGAGCCCTGCGGGTTGGTCTGCCGGAACGAGGCCACCGTCGGGGCCTTCGTGGAGGGAGCGCCGTACGCCACCACCTTCGGCACGGAAGCGGTCCCGATGATGGTCTGCGGGAAGCACCCCTGGACGTCCGCCGTGTTCGGGATGTGCCCCTTGGGGAGGGCCGAGCTGGTGGGCGGCTGCAGCAGCGGCGGCAGGGTCCCCGACACGGGCAGCTCGGGCGCCTGCGACGAGCCGATCGGCCCGCAGGCCACACCGGTCACCGCCACCACCACGGCGAACAGGCTGGCGGCGAGCAGCCTCACCGGGGCGCGGCCCACCTGCGACCTCCTATCCGGTGAAGGACGGATTCCCGGGCGCCGGTGACGCCGGCGCCGCGGGGGGGATGCCGGTGTCGGTCGTGCTCGGCGTCGGCGACGCCGCCGGGGCCGCTAACACCGGCGATTCCGTCGTCCCCCCGGGCAGGCATGTCGGGATGGGGAACCCGGACGGCAGCGGGATCGGCAGCGACGGCAGGCACGTTGGGATCCCGCTCGGGAAGCAGGTGGGAACCCCCGATGGGATCGGGATGGGCAGTGTCGGCAGGCACGTTGGGACGCCCCCGCTGGGGAAGCACGTGGGGATGCCCGAGGGGAGGGGTACGGGCAGCGACGGCAGGCACGTCGGAACCCCTCCGCCGGAAGGCGCCGTCGACGGTGACGGCGTCGTCTGGGAGCCGGACGACCCCGGGTCGGTGGACTGACCCGGGATCGGAAGGCTGGGCAGCGTCAGGCTGGGCGCCGGGGCGGCAGGTCCGGCGTTGGAAGCAGCGAAGGTCAGTCCGACGGGAAGAGCGAGCACCACCCCCAGGGTGAGCACGCCCGCCAGCAGAACCGACCGCTTCCTCATCGCCGAGCTGCTCCCGCTCCCCTTCCCCGCGAGCACACGCCGAGTGACATTTCGCACTCGATGTCGCACGGCAGATACCCGGGATCAGGCGGCCGAAAACCCGGCCAGGCCGGGAAAGTTGCGACCCTCAGGCCCTCAGGGGAGGTGGCGGTACAGGATGCTGCCCGGCGGGATCAGGCGCCTGGCGGCAGCACGGAACACCCGTCCGGTGGGGGTGTCGGGGAGGTCGTCGGGGTCCTCCGGGATGGGGACGTCGACCTTCATGACCGACCCATCGAACTGCTCCACGCTCCCGCCCATCTCGCGGAGGATCTCCAGGACAGTGAGGTTCTCCTCCAGCACGAAGGCCCGGAACGTCGTGATCCCGTTCTCCCGGGCGGACAGGGCCAGCATGGCCAGCAGGATGGTCCCGATCCCCCGGCCGTGGTGTGAGTCCACCACGGTGACGGCGGCTTCGGCCACGGTGGGCTCGTCGGCCACCCGCACGTACCGAGCCACCCCCAGCCCGGGCTGGCCGGGCCGGGTGGGGTCGAGGGCAACCCACGCCATGTGGTCGTGGTAGTCGATCTCGGTGAGGTGTTGGACCTGCTCGTCCGAGAGCTCGGCGAGCGGAGCCATGAACCGCAGGTAGCGGGACTCGTCCGACAGCTCGTGGAACCCGGCCCGGAGCCGGTCGGCGTCGTCGGGAAGGATGGGCCGGACCAGCATGGGGGTGCCATCCCTGGCCTCGACCTCGAGGATCACGGAGCGGCTCGGCTCCGGCACCGCCGGCGTCCGCCGCCCCGGGTCCGGACCAGGCATTACCCCCCGCCGAGCAGGCGGGTCTTCTGAGCCTGGAACTCCTCCTCGGTTATGGCGCCGCGGTCCTTCAGGTCCGCCAGGCGCTGGAGTTCCTCGGTGACCGAGGGCGGGGCCGCTGCGGCCGGAGCGGCGGGGGCGGCCGGGATGGCGCCCTGCATCTTCATGGTGTAGCCCTCGGAGCGCTCGTACACGACCTTCTGCACGTTCTCGGGATGCCGGACGTTCGAGAAGACCTCCTGCCCGCGGGTGCCGGCGGACTCGATGACCAGGTCGCCGGTACCGATCATCCGCTCGAACACGTTCTGGTGGAACCGGACGTCGTTGATCCGGTCGAGCGGGATCTCCATGGAGTTCTTGGCGATCAGGCCCTGGCGGTGGATGAGTCGCTCGTTGGTCACCACGAAGTGCGAGGTCACCCATTGGATGAACCGCCGCACCGGGTAGGCGATGAACAGCACCACGGCTAGGCCCTCGATGACCCACTGCACGCCCTTGGTGTTGACGTTGGCCACGCCCACGATGACCGCCGCGATCAGCAGGATGGTCACGAACACGGGCCCCACCAGGGCGATCCAGTGGGGCCGGAGGTCGAGCACCAGCTCCTCGTCGCTGGTCAGCAGACGGCGCGGAAAGGGCATGGCCGGACGCTAGCAGCGCGACCGCGTCGGCGGCAAGCGCGGTGGGTGCGGCGTCAGCGGAGGTGCTCGATCTCGCCGAAGCCCACCGTGGATCTCCTGAGGTACTCGGCCACCACCAGGTTTCCCCGGTTGTCGATGGACTCGGCGACGCCCTCGACCACCCGGCCGTCCACGGTGACCGCCCGGACCGGCTGGCCCAGCGTCGCGCTCAACGGGCGGTAGGCGGTCAGGATCCGCTCCGCCACCCCCTCGCCGGAGACGAGGTCTCGGAGGGTCCGCAAGACCGAGCCGATCAGCGCCGCCGCGTCGGCGGGCCCGATGCCGCCGGCGCCGGGGACGCCCTCGGGCGGCTCCAGGTTGATCCCGATCCCGACCACCACGTGGCGCGTGGCCGTGCCCGACACCGCCGCCTCGGCCAGGATGCCGCCGACCTTCGCGTCGCCCAGCATGAGGTCGTTCGGCCACTTGCAGCGAGCGTCCGCGCCGGCCGCCTCACGGCACGCCGTCGCGCCGGCCACGCCCGCCGCCAGCGACAGCAGGCCGATCCGCTCCGATTCCAGCGTGGGCCGGAGCACCACGGAGAACTGGACCGCCGCCCCCGGCCTGGACACCCAGGTTCGGCCCAGCCTCCCTCGCCCGGCCGTCTGGTGGCCCGCCGCCACGACGGTCCACTCGGGAGCGCCGCCTTCCGCCAGATGCAGCGCAGTGCGGTTCGTGGACTCCGTGACCTCGTCGAAGCGTGGCGACGCCTCGATCCCGGCGCCGCGGACGGCCTCCCGTAGGTTCTCCTCGGTCAGCACGGTATGGTTGACTCCCTCGATGGATCGACGGCCGATTATCGCAACGTCGACGATGGGATTCCGGTGGCCACACCCCGCGTCCTGATCGCGAACCGCGGGGAGATCGCGGTCCGGGTCATCCGCACCTGCCGCGAGCTGGGCCTCCCCACGGTGGCGGTGTACTCCGACGTCGACCGCGACGCGCTGCACGTGGAGATGGCCGACGCGGCCTTCCACATCGGGCCTCCAGCGCCCACGGAGTCGTACCTGAACGCGACCGCCCTTCTCCACGCGGCGAGGAAGGGGAAGGCCACCCTGGTCCATCCTGGCTACGGCTTCCTGGCCGAGAACGCTGGCTTCGCACGGGCGGTTGCCGAGGCCGGGCTGACCTTCGTGGGGCCCTCGCCCGAGGCCATCGACACCATGGGCGACAAGGCGGCGGCGCGACGGGCGGCGGAGCGCGCCGGGGTCCCCATCGTCCCGGGAACCACCGAGCCCGTCGACGTGCAGCACGCGGCCGGTGAGGCCGAGCGCATCGGGTTCCCGGTCGCCGTGAAGGCCGCGTTCGGCGGCGGCGGCAAGGGGATGCGGGTGGTGGGCGGTCCCGAGGAGCTGACCGAGGCCCTGGAGCGCGCGGCCCGCGAGGCCGGCTCCTACTTCGGACGCCCCGAGGTCTACCTGGAGCGCTACATCGAGCGCTCGCACCACGTCGAGGCGCAGATCCTGGCCGACACCCGCGGAAACGTGTCGTTCCTGGGCGAACGGGACTGCTCGCTCCAGCGCCGGTACCAGAAGCTGGTGGAGGAGACGCCGTCGCCGGTGGTGGACGCCGACCTGCGCTCCCGCATCGGCGAGGCGGCCCTGGCCCTGGCCAAGGAAGCCGGCTACACGAACGCGGGGACGGTGGAGTTCCTGGTCGACGAGGAAGGTTCGTTCTACTTCCTGGAGATGAACACGCGGCTGCAGGTGGAGCACCCGGTCACGGAGATGGTGACCGGCGTGGACCTGGTGGCGCTCCAGCTGCGGGTGGCCCTGGGCGAGAAGGTCGAGGTGGAAGCAAGTCCGAGGGGCCACGCCATCGAGTGCCGCATCAACGCCGAGGATCCCCACCACGACTTCATGCCAGGGCCGGGATTGATCGTGGGCTACCGCGAGGCGAACGGCCCGTTCGTGCGGACCGACGCGGGCGTGGTGGCCGGGAAGTCGATCCCCCGCGAGTACGACTCGCTGATCGCGAAGCTGGTTGTGTGGGGCGAGGACCGGGAGCGGGCCCGACGCCGGATGCTCCGGGCCCTGTCCGAGTACCGGATCGAGGGCGTTCCCACCACGATCCCGTTCCACCGGTGGGCGCTGGAGACCGCTGAGTTCCGCGAGGGCCGCCACCACACCCGGTTCGTGGAACAGGCCCTGGCCGAAACCGAGCTCCCGCCCCCGAAGGAGGTGCCGGCCCTCCCGGCGAGCGTGGTCGAGCACGTGGCGCCGGCCACCATCGTGGTGGAGGTCGACGGCCGCCGGGTCCCGGTCCGCGTGTTCGACCCGGAGCGGAGCACCGCGCCGGTGGCCCCGTCTGCCTCGGCCCGCAGCCATGCGGGAGGAGGGACCGGGGACGCCATCCAGGCGCCCATGCAAGGCACCATCCTCCAGGTGGTAGCCGAGGAGGGCGTCCCGATCAAGGCCGGCGACGTCGTGCTGATCCTCGAGGCCATGAAGATGGAGAACCACGTCCTGGCTACCCGCGACGGCGTCCTCACCCAGCTCCTCGTCCACGCCGGCCAGGCTGTGGACGCCAGCCAGACCCTCGCCGTAATCGAGGACGAGCCGGCCGAGTCGTAGCTCCAGCCGTCAGGTGGTGTGCTGGTCCAGGAAGTCCCGGACCGCGGTGACGTAGGCCTCGTTCTCCTCGACGAAGCTCATGTGCGCGCTGTGCTCGAACACCACGAGGGCGGCGCCGGGGATGGCGTCGGCCATGGCCTCCGCGGCCTCCGGGACGCATGTCCGCTCGTGCCGGCCGGTCAACACCAGCACGGGATGGCGGATCTCCCCCATGCGATCCTCGAGCTCGATCTCCCCGTAGTTGCGGGCCGCGAACGAGCGTCCCACCGCCGGCGCGAACCGGGCCCCGGCGGTACGCCGGTGGTACTCCTCGATCCGGGGATCCCGGGGATCGGCGAAGTGGAAGGGCACCTGGTCGGCCAGGAGCTCCGCCTCGTCCTCCTGGGTCTGCGCCTCCAGCTCCCGCTCCCAGGACCGCCGGACCTGTTCGCGAAGCTCGACGGGCTCGAAGGACGCCAGATGCTCGTCCACGGCTTCCAGATATCGGGCGGAGGGGACGCCATGAGACAGGATGGTCTGCCCAAAGCCGGGGAAGTCCACGGCTTTGCTGCAGGGCCAGGAAGGCCCCGAAGGAATGGCCGAGGACCGCGTACCGGTCCAGATCGAGTGCCTTCGCCAGGGCGGCGACGTCCGCGGCCATCCGCTCGATGGTCCACGTCTCCTCCGGCGCGGGCTCGGAGCGTCCCTGGGCCCGTTCGTCCACCACGAGCAGCCGGTAGCGGTCACCCAGGGCGTCCAGGTAGTCACCGAACATGTGGTGATCCAGCCCGGGGCCGCCGTGCAGGACGATCAGCGGATAGCTCTCCTCGCGGCCGCGTTCCACGACGTACAGCTTGGTGTCCCCGACGTCGATCAGGCGCGCCTGGTCCTCGTCATGCACCGGGAGGGGTTCCCCAGGCGTCGCGACCGGTGAGGGCGACGCCGGTGTCCTTCAGCTTGTACTTCCGGTTGACCGACACCATCAGTGCGGTGAGCGGTTCGATGATCCGGGCCATCGACAGGTCCCCGGCGTCCACCCACCGGAGGTCCGGGATCTGCCCCACCAGGCCGCCCACCTGCGCCTTCGCGTCGGCGTCGGCGCCGCACAGCAGCACGTCGCCGTGCATTGGGTGCTCGAGGTCCTGGAGCGGCTCGGCCGAGATGGTGTGGAACCCGGCCACCAGCCGGGCCTCCTTGGGCAGCAGGGCCTTGGCCTGCTCGGCGGCCGAGCCGTGCCACGGCCGGATGACCTGCCAGGGCCGTCCCCCCACGGCGGTGGCCAGCGGCGTGGTGGTGTCCACCACCACGCGCCCGGCCGGGACGTGCGGCGCAATGGACCGGTAGATGTCGGCCTGGCCCGCATAGGGAACGGTCACGAACACCAGCTCGGCGGCGGCGGTGGCGGCCTCGTTCGCGGTGCCGTCGAGCGCCGCGTCCCCGCCCAGGAGGCCTCGGGCCTTCTCAGCGGCCTGGGCCCCACGCTCCTCGGAGCGGGACCCGATGGTCACATGGTGCCCGGCCCTGGCCAGCCGGAGTGCCAGGCCGAAGCCCTCGTCCCCGGTGCCCCCGATGACCGCGATGTCCATCGGCGGCGAAGCCTACAGGAAGAGCCCCTACACTCGCCCGACCGAACCGATGTCCTCCGAGACCGTCACCAACGTCGTCGAGCTCGCCGTAGGCCTGGGCTGCCTGGCCGCCGCGGCCGGCTCGTGGCGCCGCCGGCAGCTGCGGTGGGTGGCCGCACTCCTGCTGGTGGCCGGACTGGCCGCGGTGGTCCACGCGGTGGTCGCCCTGGCCGGGTGAGCGCCGTTTCAGGAAGGTGAACTGACGTCGATGCGGGTCACCCACGGCGATTCGTACTTGCCGACCCAGATGGAGTCCGTGGTGGGCTCGAACGCCGCCGGGTCGTGGGCGCGCTCGAGATCCGACAGGGATCGCGGGTCGGCGCACGCGTCGACCTCGCGGGTCACGACGTTCATGCCGCAGATGCCGGCTGGAGTCCCGGGGCCGGAGATGAACCACGCTCGCCCATCCCCTACCGCGAACGGGCGGAAATTGGAGATATGGACAGGGCGGCCCGACAGGGCATCGGTCGAGGCGCTGATGAACGCCGCGATGGCCTGGTTCGGCGGCGACGGATCCACCGCGCTCAGCCACACGCCGGCGTCGTCGGCGGCGATCCAGATTCCCGCGTTGCTGAGATCGACGCTCGCCGCTACCCCGCTGCTCGCGTCGATGTGAAGGAGCGGCCCGAAGCACCTGTTGCCTCCCCCGCAGCGGTGCGTCACCAGCGCCCAGATGGAACCCCCGCCGGCAGCCATGTCGAACGGCGCACCGGAAACGGGGACCCGACGGCCGATGGCGAGCGTCGAGGGGTCGATCTGCACGACCGCCCAGTCGCGCTCGCTGGGCTCGCCCTGGATCGCCCACACCCCGGTCGCGTCCACCACGACGGGCCCAGTGACGCCCACCACTCGTCCCGTGACCTCGTTCGTGCCCGCATCGATGCGAAGGAGCATGTTGCCCTTCCCCTGGACGTAGACCGGCACCCAGGCCGCGCCGTCGCCGACGGCGAGGTTGTACGCGAAGCCGTCGATGCGCACGGTGGCAACCACCCGATCACCGGCCGGATCGATGTGGACCACCGCGCCCCTCCCGCGATCGTTCTCGGAGGTGGCCACCCAGACCGAGCCGTCCCCGGCCGCGACCGAGTAGGCCAACCCCGCGACGTGGATGGGTCTGCCACCGTGGCCGTCACCGCGGGGAGCACCACGGAGGGTCCTGGAGGCGATGAGGGCCGAACCGAACTGCCTGTCGGCGCCGGGCTGGGGCCCGGTCCGGCGGTGCACGAGACCGCCAACCAAGGCAGCACCCAGACGAAGCAGAGAGCGGCTCCTCGACGCACCCGAGCCGGAACGACCTGATTCGCGCCGCAATCCCGCATGCGCCCGATACGACTGGCCAGGGCGGCGAAACGGTCCGAGGCCTTGCCAGGATCGTCCCCTCGAGGAACCTCTTCGATCGCCCCTCAGTCTGAAGCGTGCGGGCATGGGAATCTCTCGCGCGGGCCTCGCCGTCGTGGTTGCCGTGGCGCTGTGCGCCTGCTCCGGCGGCAGCACATCAGGTGAGCCGTCGCGGCAGCACGCGCCCAGCCCCGTCGCTTCCACCAGTGCGTCGCCTGCGCCGTCCGTCTCACCGACGCCATCTGCATCGGGGGCATCGTCCCTGGAGATCGGGCCGCGGCTCGACCCCAAGAACCTGCCGGCGCTTCCGCCGTCGGGCGTGGCCGTGGGAACCCAGGACCGGCTGGTGTTCGTGGGGCTCGACGGAACGGTCCACGGGCACATCGACGACTTCCAGCCCGACTTCGACCTGCCCTTCTCGGTGGGGCTCCTGGCGGTCTCCGGTGGCCAGGAGTTCGTCATCAACCCGGGGGACGGAACGGCCCGAGGACTGCGTACGAACCGGATCCCGCTGGCGGCCGGCGCCCGGCTCACCCTGCACCCGACGGGCGACCAGGAAACGCACTGGACGCTGGATCTGGCCGGCGCCCGCCGGGTCGTGTTTCCCCCTTCCCAGGTGCGCGTATCGGTGGCCCACGACCTGGTGACCTCCAGGTCTTCCGGATCCGCGACGGCTTCGCCCGGCCGGTGTCCTCGCGGGTCGTGGACGTCTTCTCGGGCAGGGCGCAGCGTCTTCCTCCAGCCTGCTGGGCGGCCCAGCGCCTGCACGACTCGTGGCTGTTGGCGTGCTGGCCATCGGGCCCCGGCCACCCGTCCTGGATCGGGGTGCTCGGCCCTCGGGGCGGCGTTCGGCGCCTGGTGCCCGCCCCCCGCCGTCCCGGCGGACGGGCGGCGTTGGGCCACTGGGAGGGGGCCGAGGTCTCCCCCGACGGGTCCACGCTGCTGCTCCAGTGGTCGGGCGAGTGCGAGGCCCCGACCGCGTACCTCGCTCTTGCGTCGGGTGGCCGGCCCCGTGCGGTGGTGCACGGACGGCCCCGGGTCGAGTCGATCGCCCTGGGTTGGGCTCCGCCCGCTCGTCCGGTGGTGTTGCTCCCCCAGGCTGCGTGCGGTGCAGGAGTCGAGCAACCGGGCGTGTACGTCTTCTCGCGGTCAGGCGGGCACCGGCTCGTCTACGAGACGAATCCTGGCGTGGACCGGGTGGTGCTGTGGCGGCCGACGGCCCTGAGCGGACGCCGGTAAAGCGGCCTGTCGGCCGCTACCCTCCGCCGCCGACCTCGTCGTACTCGTCGTCCTCCACCGGGGCGGCCATGTGGCCGCGCTCCTCGTCGATGGTGGTCCACAGCGGCTCGGCCCAGTCCCGGATGGAGGGCCACATACGCCAGAAGTTCTCCTTGGTGACCTCGCTCCAGGAACGCTCCGCGTCCGCCGCGTCCAGCTTCTGCACGGTGTGGTCGAGCACGAAGATCGCGGTGGAGAACCCGTACTCCAGCTGCTCGTCTGCCATGCTGCCCTCCTTGGGTGCCTCCTCGGGAGCGTAGCCCATGCCGAACAGTGAGGCTGCCCCCTGGGCTACCGGCCGGGGCGGTACTCGCCGAACACTCGGCGCAGCGCGTCGGAGACCTCGCCAAGAGTGGCCCGGGCCCGCAGCGCCTCCTTCATGGGCGGCAGGAGGTTCCCGGTCCCGCGGGCGGTCTCCTCCACCCTGGCCAGACCTGCCTGGACCGCGGCATCGTCGCGTTCCTCGCGCAGCCGGCGGACCCGCTGGACCTGGCGGGCCACGTCCTCCTCGTCGATGGTCTGGATCTCGACCGGCTCCTCCTCCGCGTCCACGAACCGGTTGACCGCCACCACCACGCGATCGCCCGACTCCATGCCCTGGTTGATCCGGTACGCGGCCTCGTGGATCTCGTCCTGGAAGAACCCGGCCTCGATCGCCGCGACAGCGCCGCCCATGCCGTCGATCTTCTCCAGGTACTCCCAGGCCCGCTCCTCGACCTCGTTGGTCAGCGACTCCACGAAGTAGGAACCGCCCAGCGGGTCGGCCGTGTTCGGCACGCCGGTCTCGTGGCCGATCACCTGCTGGGTCCGCAGGGCGATCTTCACGGCGTGCTCGGTGGGCAGGGACAGCGCCTCGTCGAAGGAGTTGGTGTGCAGCGACTGGGTCCCGCCCAGCACGGCGGCCAGGGCCTCCAGTGCCGTTCGCACGATGTTCGTCTCGGGCTGCTGCGCGGTGAGCGTGGCCCCGCCGGTCTGGGTATGGAACCGGAGCATGGCGCTGCGGAGATCCTTCGCCCCGAATCGCTCGGTGACGATGCGGGCCCACATCCGCCGGGCCGCCCGGAACTTGGCCACCTCCTCGAAGAAGTTCATGTGACAGGCGAAGAAGAACGACACGCGGGGGGCGAACCGATCCACGTCGAGGCCCGCGTCGAGCGCGGCCTGGACGTACGCGATGGCGTTGGCCAGGGTGAACGCGACCTCCTGCACCGCCGTGGAGCCCGCCTCCCGCATGTGGTACCCGGAGATCGAGATGGTGTTCCACTTCGGCAGGCGCTCGCCGCAGTACGCGAACAGGTCGGTGATCAGCCGCATCGAGGGGACCGGCGGGTACACGTAGGTCCCCCGGGCCGCGTACTCCTTGAGGATGTCATTCTGGACGGTGCCCTCGAGCTGCTCCGGGCCCACCCCCTTTTCCTCCGCCAGCAGCTCGTACAGCAGCAGCAGGATCGCGGCCGTGGCGTTGATGGTCATGGACGTGGACACCTGGTCCAGCGGGATCCCGTCGAACAGCCGCCGCAGGTCGTCGATGGAGTCGATGGCCACCCCGGTCCGCCCCACCTCGCCCTCGGCCCGGGGATGGTCGGAGTCGTAGCCCATCTGGGTGGGGAGGTCGAACGCCACGGACAGCCCGGTCTGGCCGCGATCGAGGAGGTACCGGAATCTGCGGTTGGTGGCGTCGGCCGACCCCATCCCCGCGTACTGCCGCATGGTCCACAGCCGGCCCCGGTACATGGACGGGTAGACCCCGCGGGCGAACGGCGGCTGGCCCGGGCGCCCCAGGTCCCGGGCGGCGTCGAACCCTTCCAGGTCGCCGGCCTCGTAGACCGGCCGGATCTCGATCCCGGAGTCGGTGACCCGACGGTCGTCGCCCATCGCCGGAAGCGTACCTCCGAGCACCCAGCGGCGAAGCCGACCCTCGCCGCCCGCTGACTAGTCCGAACGGGCCATTCCGGAAATGGTCCCGCCGGCACGTTTCAAGGCAGGGGTCACGAGGGTATCTAAGGGCCCACGTCGCATGTGACAAAAGAGCGAAAGTGTCAATGCGACAGCCGGCGACAGAGTGTCGCTTGGGGGGATAGCAGGACCGAGTGCCCGCCCTTGGAAAGGGAGAGGAGGAGGGACGTGCGCAGGCCCACGGCCGTGCTCGCCGCGCTCCCAGCCCCAGCACCGCTCGTGCTCGGGCTGACCGCGAACCGGCCGGCGACACCGGGTCGACGGACGACGACGTAGGGGGGACTGCCCGCAGGACATGCCCGCGAGAGAGGCTGTGGCCGCCCGCGCCCCGGCCTCTCTTCCGTGTGTTTCGACTACTTGACGATCTTCAGCGTCGCCATCATCCCGGCGTCCTCGTGGGCCAGGATGTGCCGTGGAAGTGGAGGTTGGTGTCCTCGCTCAGGTGGTTGACCAGGGTCACCCGCATGGTGTCGCCGGGCTTGACCACCAGGGTGGGGCCGGTCATCGCGCCGTTGTAGACGCGGGCCAGGACGGTGTCGCCGGAAACCTGGACCGTCCGCTCCTCGGCCACCAGCGTCACGTTCAGCACGGCGCCGTGGCTCTTGAACTCCTTGGGCTGCGTGAACGGCAGGTGCATCTTGGGGTGGAAGGCGGCCGTGGCCGCGCCTCCCGCCCATCCCGGCCATGCCGTCATGAACGCCACCACCACCAGGGCCAAGCCCAGCGCCAGCCCCGCGGGCACCCCCCACCGAACTCGACGGTCGAAGAGCACGATCCCCTCCCCTTGCCCGAAGGCGCCCGAGTCTACCCAGTGGTCCCCGGCCGCCCCCAGCAAGACTGGCTCGATGTCTCCTAGGATCCCTGCCATGGACATCGTCAATCCGCAGGTCGAGGACTACATGCGAGGGCTGGCCGCCCGCCACGACGAGCCGGTCCTGCTGGAGATGGAACGGGAAGGGTCGGAACGCGACTTCCCGATCGTGGGCCGCCTGGTGGGCGTAACCATCGAGGTCATGGCCCGGGCCGTGGGGGCCCGGCGGGTGTTCGAGCTGGGGTCCGGCTTCGGCTACTCGGGGTACTGGTTCTCGCGGGCGGTGGGGCCGGAGGGCGAGCTGCACCTCACCGACGGCGACCCCGAGAACGAACGCAAGGCCATGGACTACCTGGGGCGGGCCGGCCTGGACGGACCGGTGCGGTTTCACGTTGGCGACGCCGTGACGTCGCTGGGCCAGACCGAGGGCGAGTTCGACGTCGTGTACTGCGACATCGACAAGCACGGCTACCCGGAGGCGTGGCGGGCCGCCAGCGAGCGCATCCGCCCCGGCGGGCTGTACATCTGCGACAACGTGCTGTGGTCCGGCCGGGTGGTGGAAGGCCTCGCGGAGGAGGACCGCCGCCCCGAATGGACCGAGGCCATCCGGGAGCACAACCGCCTGATCGCTGAGGACGAGCGCTACCTGTCCACCATCGTCCCCACCCGCGACGGCGTCATGGTCGCGCTGCGGGTGGCCTAGGCCCGGGACGCGGCGACGCTCAGAAGCCGCCGGGGGGCGGCGCGTTCATGCACGCCGCGAACTGCGCCGGGTCGAGCGGTGCGGCCGGCAGCGCGGGCGGCGTGGCGAAGGCCGCGTGCGAGAAGTCGAAGTACTCCAGCATGGGGTTGGCGTTCGCGTCGCGGTTCGTCAGCGACGGGAGGCCGAACCGGGTCTCGATGAACCGCAGGATCGACGTGTGGTCCTCCACCACGTGCGAGACGAAGTGCGGCTTGGTGTACGGCGAGATCACCGCCACCGGCACCCGGAACCCGTACCGGTCGAACGCGCCGGGCGTGTCGCCCGCCTTGAGCATCGGTGGGATGCCGTCCGGGACCGGCGCCGAGGGCGGCGCCACGTGGTCGTAGAACCCGCCGTTCTCGTCGTAGGTCAGGAACATCGCCGTCGACGACCAATCGGGGCTGGCGAACAGCGCGTTCGTCACGTTGGCCACGAACTGCTCCCCCACCTGGATGTTCGAGCACGGGTGCTCGTCGGTCTCCGTGTTGGCCTGCGAGATGAAGATGGGATCGATGAACGACACCTGCGGGAGGGTTCCCGCCGCGGCGTCGGCGTAGTACTGGTCGATCGGCACCACGTTCCCGGGGGCGTGGTCGCGGACGTAGGAGAACTCGTAGGCGAACGGGATCTGCGAGTAGTAGATGCGCCACGTGATCCCGGCCGCGTCCAGCAGGTTGAACACGGTGGGCTGGGTGAACCCGTCGGCCGGCGGGAGGTCGTTTCGGATGTGGCCGAACGACGTCCCCGCCAGCAGGTAGAAGCGGTTGGGGAAGGTCTGGCTGAGCACCGAGGAGAAGTACCGGTCGTTCGTGGCGAACGTGCTGTACAGCGAGTAGTAGAAGGGCAGGTCCTTGCGGTCGTACCAGCCCATGGTCCGGCTGCCGGTGGGATCGGCGGACACCGCGTTGGCCGCGGTGAACCCGTCCATCTTCCCGTTGTCGTATTCGGCGTGCGCCCCGGTCCAGGAGTGGTCCAGGTCGGCCACCTCGCAGTAGTTGGTCTTGTGGTACGCCGCGATGGGCGGGCCGTTCGGATCCAGCGGGTTGGGGTTCGACGCGTTGGCCGGCTCCGCCTCGACCTTAGGCTGGCCCTCGAAGTGCAGCTTCCCGAAGTACGAGTCGAAGGAGCGGTTCTCCTGCATCAGCACCACCACGTGCTGGATGTGGGAGGACAGGGCCGAGGTCGGCGTGGAGGCGTTCCCTGCCGCGGGCGCGGGGACGAACAGCGGAAGCAGCAGCGCGGCCAGCGCGGGGACGAGGGTTCGGCGAACGGGCATGGTCGTCTCTCCTGGTGGGCGGTCGAGTTCGTGCGGCCAATCGCTACCCGGGGATCGAGGGCCACAAACGGGGCGCGCCTGGTTCCCGTGGCGTTCATGCCGCCGACACGCAGCGGCCGGCCGCATGGTTGCCGGATCCTTCCCTTTGGGGTGAAATGTCCTCCCGCCGGGGATGCCACCCGGCCGGACCGGACCAACGGATCCCGGAGACCGACGCCCCCATGAGAGCTCGCCTGTTCCTCGTCGCCGCCGTCGTCGCCTGTGTGGCGCTGGGCTCGGCCGGCGCCGGCGCGTCCACCCGATCGGACGCCGTCGTGCCATCGACCAAGGCCACCATCTTCCGGATGCACGGCTCTGGATGGGGGCACGGCGTCGGCCTGTCCCAGTACGGCGCGTACGGCCTGGCCCTGGACGGCTGGACCGCCACCCGCATCCTCACCCACTTCTACTCCGGGACGCGGGTGGCGCCCGCGCCGAACGGGCCTGACCAGCTCAGGGTGGGGCTGGTCCAGGGCCGCAAGCAGTTGCACCTGCAGGCCGAGGCCGGGAAGGTCGAGCTTCGGCTGGGGCAGCCGAACGCCGGCGCCCTGGTGGGCACCATCCCCAGCGGGGCCACGTGGACCATCGACATCTCGAAGGGGCACTACCGGATCACCAACGGGAAGGGGAAGCCGGTCGGACAGCCGGTGGGCGGACCGGCCCAGGACCTGTTCGTCCGCTACGAGCCGCTGGGCTCCCGGGTCCGGCTGGCCGAGGCCGGCCATGCGTATGCGCGCGGGTGGATCGAGCTGAACCTGTACCCGGCCTGCAGCGGCTGCACCCAGCACCTCCGGGCCGTCGCCGTCGTCCCCACCGAGCAGTACCTGTACGGGCTGGGCGAGGTGCCCAGCGAGTGGCCGATGGCCGCGCTCCAAGCCCAGGCCGTCGCGGCCCGGACCTACGCGGTGGAGAAGGTCCTCCGGGTCGGGCAGCACCTGCCGGGATGCAACTGCGGCCTCTACGCGAGCACCCTGGACCAGGTCTACCTGGGCTGGGACAAGGAGGCCGCGCTCGACGGCGCACGGTGGGTGGCCGCGGTCGATGCCACCGCCGACAAGGTCGTGCTGTTCAAGGGGAAGCCTATCCAGGCCAACTACTTTTCCTCCAGCGGTGGGTTCACCGAGGACAACGAGAACGTGTGGCCCGGCGCCGCCCTGCCCTACCTCCGAGGGGTGTGCGACCCCGGCGACTACACCCCGGCCAACCCCAACCGGGTGTGGGTGCAGACGTTCACCGCGAAGGCGATGGGCCAGGACATCGCCGCGACCACGGGAGCGGCCGTCGGTCCCGTCCAGAAGCTCACCGGGATCACCCGTGGCGTCTCCGGGCGGATCATCCAGATCACGGTGATCGGCAAGGCCGGGCAGGTCACCCTCTCCGGGGCGGAGTTCCGCGCGGCGATCGGCCTTCGCGACGACCGGGTGTGGATCGACTCGAACCGCAACGTGACCGGGGACATCCGGGTGCTGTACGACCGGCTGGGCTGCGCGCCGGGCCTGGCCGCGTCCCCCAGGCTGAAGCTGGGCGGGGGCGCCGCCCAGCGCTTCGCCGACGGTGCCATCTACCGCAACGACCGCGCCGGGGCCACCGTGTGGGTGCACGGGATGATCGAGGGCAAGTACGTGGCCCTGGGCGAGGACGCCAGCGTGCTGGGCCTCCCACGGACCGGCGTGAAGACCCTGCCCAAGCTGGGCGGCCGGTTCACGCGGTTCGACGCGGGCGCCATCTACTTCAAGGCAGGCTCGGGCGCGCACGAGTTGCATGGCCGGGTCCTGGACTACTTCCTGGCCCACGGTGGCGCGTGGAAGCTGGGGTTCCCCACCACCGACGTGGTGAAGCGCGGCGGAGGGACGCTCTCCGCCACGTTCGACTCCGGGGTCACGGTGACCTGCCCGGCAGGCAAGCGCTGCACGAAGGCCAAGGCCTGAAGGACGTCGCCTCCCTATGCCGATGCCGGCTCCGGCTGGCAGGACGGGCACAAGTAGGTCACCCGCTCGGCTGGCGAGTCGCCCTGGCGGATGGTCCGGATCGGGGTGCCGCAGCGCCGGCACGGCCTGCCGGCGCGTCCGTACACCCACACGCGACGGCCCGGACGGGTGTCACCGGTGGTGACGCGGGCCGGGCGGTCGCGGTTCGCCTCCATGAGGCGCTTGACCAGGCCGACCAACGCCCCAAGGTCGTCCACAGCGCCGACCGGGGTCCCTGGGTGCACGCCGCGCAGGAACAGGGCCTCGCACTTGTAGACGTTGCCCGGCCCCGCCATGACCCGCTGGTCGATCAGCGCCACGCCGATCTCCCGGGCCGGGTCCCGGCCCAGGCGCCGGAGGGCCTCGGCGGGGTCCCAGTCGGGTCCCAGGACGTCGGGGCCCAGGTGGGCCAGTCGCCCGGGCTCGTCCTCCGTCGAAAGGATCTCCAGAACGGGAAGGCGATATCCCACCGCCGTCCAGAGGTCGGTCTCCAGCACGACGCGGATCTCGAAGGCCGGAGGCCGCCAGGGCCGGCCTGGCGCGAACAGCTCCCAGGACCCGTCCATCTCCAGGTGGCTGTAGATGGTGAGGCCACCGTCCGTCCGCACCAGCAGATGCTTTCCCCGTGCGACAGCACCCGAGACGGTCTGGCCGGACAGATCCGCCGTGGCCAGGGTGGGGACCCGGAAATCGGTTCGGCGAAGGGTCTGTCCGGCCAGCGCGGCGTGCAGCCGGGCGGCCAGCGCGTGGATGTTGTCGCCTTCGGGCACCGTGGGCCCGGCGCCCCGTCTACGAACGGAGCCGGAGGCCGCGCGGGGACAGCGTGAACCCGGCCTCCGCCAGCAGCACCGCCAGCGGCGTATCGAACACGTCCCCGCCGTCCGCCCGCTCCACGGCGATCCGGCCCAGGAACCCCTCGCGGACCGCGAGGGTCAGGGCATCGACCGCGGGCTGCAGAACCGAGGCCTCGTCCGAGAACGTCAGCACGGTGCGGCCGCCCTTCTCCACGTACAGCACCAGCCGGCCGTCCACCAGCACCACGGCGGCGCCGGCCTTGCGGCCGGGCCGGTGGCCGGGACGGTCGGGATCGGCCCCCGCGCGCTCCGGCCACGGCAGCGCCGCCCCGTACGGGTTGGCGGGGTCGCACGCCGCCAGGACCAGCGTCTCCGGGACCGCCGGTCGCTCCCCCAGCGATCGCATCCGGTCGACCGCGCCGGCCACGGCGAACTGGGCCCCGCCCAGGCCCTCCACGAAGTAGCCACGACGGACGCGGCCGGCCTCCTCCATGGCCCGGAGCACCGGGTAGACGCCGGAGAACCCGCCGGGGACCCGTTCGGCGGCCACCGCCGGCCGGGTCAGGACGCCGTGGCGCGCGAGCAGCTGTCCGGCCAGCGCGTGCAGCCGGAGGGTCGGGTTGGTGGTCCGCTCGGGGAGGAGGCTCCATCGGCCGGCCCCGGCGGGCGGGCCCATCCGAGAGGGCAGCGGCGGCCCGCGGCGGCCGCGGCGAGGCCCTCCGCTGCGCCGGGCTCGCGTGCCGACGCCGACCAGCCCCCGCAGCGGTGCCAGCGTGTCGTTGGTAGCTAGTCCGGCCCAGACTAGCTCCCACAGCCCTAGAAGTACCTCGTGATCGTCCACCGAGCCGACCGCCTCCACGATCTGCCGGAAGAACAACGCGCCGCGGCCGGCCAGCGCGTCACGGATGCCGGAGGCGACGGGCGAGAGCTCGTCCCCGGAAGGTTCGGGGAGCAGGACGGCGGCCTGCCCCGCCGTGAGCAGGGCGACCCAGCCGTCGTCGCTGCCGATGGCGCCGCTTCCCGCCCACACCACCTCGCCGGCGGCGCACAGCTGGTCCAGCAGGGCGGGCTGGTAGCCCGGCAGCCGGGCTCGCAGCACCTGGTGCTCGAGCACGGAGGCCGGGACGAACGCGCCCTGGAGCTGCTCGACCACCCGGAGCACCGCGTCCAGGTGGAAGGCCAGCGGCCCCGACCGCCCCAGGCCGTGCCAGGCCGGCAGGAACCGGGCCAGAGCCTCCTGCGACACCGGCTCGGCCTCCCGGCGGAGCACCGCGATGGAACGGCGCCGAAGCCGCCGGAGCACCTCCGCGTCCACCCACTCGCCGCCCCTCCCGGGACGGAACTCGCCCCGGGCCACCCGGCCCTGCCCGGCCAGCCGGCCGAGCACCTCCCGCACCACCGACACGCCGAGCCCCAGGCGGGCCGCCGACTCCTCATCGGTGAACGGCCCGTGGGTCCGGGCGAAGCGCCCGACCACGTCCCCCAGCGGGTCCTCCACCGGTTCCAGGAACGCATCGGGGATCCCCGGCGGCAGCGCCACGCCGAGTGCGTCCCGGAACCGGGCGGCGTCCTCCACGGCGGTCCATCGTTCCTGCCCGGCGACGCGCAGCCGGATCGCCCGGTGGGTCGACTCCAGCTCCTCCAGCCAACCCAGTGCCGGGCCGGGATCGGCGCTGCGGGCCAGCACCTCGTCCGAGGAGAGATCGCCCACGGTCCGCAGCGCGTCGTGCAGGGCGTCGGGACCGCGGAGCTTCCGTTCGTCCGTCAGCAGCTGGAGGTCCAGCTCCAGCTGGGTCAGCACGGCCGGGTCGATCAGCTCCCGGAGCTCCTCCCGCCCCAGCAGCTCGGCCAGGACCCGGCGGTCCAGCGACAGCGCCTGGGCCCGCCGCTCGGCCAGCGGCGCGTCGCCCTCGTACATGAACGCGGCCACGTATCCGAACAGCAGCGACGACGCGAACGGCGACGGCGCCTGGGTGTCCACCTCCACGATCCGGATCTCGCGGCGGCGGATGGCGTCCATCAGCTCCGTGAGCCCGGGGAGGTCGAACACGTCCTGCAGGCACTCCCGGAAGGTCTCCAGGATGACCGGGAACGTGCCGTACCGCGAGGCCACCTGGAGCAGCGATGAGCTGCGCTGTCGCTGCTGCCACAGCGGCGTGCGCGACCCGGGTCGCCGGCGCGGCAGCAACAGCGCCCGGGCCGCCGCCTCCCGGAACCGGCTGGCGAACATGGCTGAGCCGCCCACGGCGTCCGTGACCAGCTCCTCGACCTCCTCCGGCTCGAACAGGACGGACTCGCCGGGCGGGGCCTCGTCGGCCTCCGGGAGGCGGACCACAATGCCGTCGTCGTCCACCATGGTCTGGACCTCCAGACCGAGGCGCTCCCGGACCCGGGCCTCGATCGCCTGGGCCCACGGGACGTGCACCCGCGCCCCGAACGGCGAGTGGATGCACATCCGCCAGTCCCCCAGCTCGTCGCGGAACCGTTCCACCACGATGGTCCGGTCGTCCGGGAGCACGCCGGTGGCCTCACGCTGCTCGGCCAGGTACTGGACCACGTTCTGGGCGGCGAACTCGTCCAGGCCGCCGTCGCGCAGGCGCTGAAGCTGCGCTTCCGGCTTCATGCCGCCCAGCTCCCGCATGAACGCGCCGAGGGCCCGGCCCAGCTCGACCGGACGCCCCGGGGCGTCACCGTGCCAGAACGGCATCCGCCCGGGCACGCCCGGGGCCGGCGTGACCAGCACCCGGTCGTGGGTGATCTCCTCGATCCGCCAGCTGGACGCCCCCAGGACGAACACGTCGCCGGGGCGGGACTCGTACACCATCTCCTCGTCCAGCTCACCCACCCGGACGGGCTTCTCCCCGGACGCGGCCAGGAACACGCCGAACAGCCCGCGGTCGGGAATGGTCCCGCCGGAGGTCACCGCCAGCCGCTGCGCCCCGGGCCGCGCCGTGAGGCTGTTCTCGACCCGGTCCCAGGTCAGCCGGGGCCGGAGCTCCGCGAACTCGTCCGACGGGTACCGGCCGGAGAGCATGTCCAGCACGCCCTCGAACGCGGTCCTCGGAAGCTCCGCGAAGTTGGCCGCCCGCCTGGCCACGGCTTCCAGCTCGTCGACGTCCCAGTCGTCCATGGCCACCATGGCCACCACCTGCTGGGACAGGACGTCCAGTGGATTGCGGGGGTAGCGCAGCGCCTCGATCGCTCCTTCGCGCATCCGTTCCACCACCACCGCGCACTCCACCAGGTCGCCCCGGAACTTCGGCAGGACCACGCCCTTCGACACGTCGCCCACGCCGTGGCCGGAGCGGCCGATCCGCTGCAGGCCGCTGGCCACCGAGGGCGGCGCCTCCACCTGCACCACCAGGTCCACGGCGGACATGTCGATCCCCAGCTCCAGCGAGCTGGTGGCGACCACCGCTGGGATTCGGCCGCTCTTGAGCAGCTCCTCGATCTCCACCCGCTGCTCCCGGCTGACCGACCCATGGTGCGCCCGGGCCACCTCCTCCCCGGCCAGCTCATTGACCCGCGCGCACAGGCGCTCGGCCAGGCGCCGGGAGTTGGCGAACACGATGGTCGAGCGGTGGGCCCGGATCAGGTCGAGCAGGCGGCGGTCGATGGCCGGCCACGTGCTGGTGCGCTCCTCGGGCTCGGTGGTCGGACCGGTCATCCCGGACTGCCCGAAGATCGGACCCCGGCGCGCCGGGCGTTCCTGGGCAGGCGCCTCGTAGCCGGCCCCGGGCTCGGTCATGTCCTCCAGCGGCACCTCCACGGTGAGCTCGAACCGCTTGTCCGACGGCGGCTGGACCACCGTGACCGGGCGCCCACCACCCAGGAACCGGGCCACCTCGTCCACCGGCCGCACCGTGGCGGACAGCCCGATGCGCTGCGGGGGCCGTTCCAGCAGCTCCTCCAGCCGCTCCACGGACAGGGCGAGGTGCGCGCCCCGCTTGGTCCCGGCCACCGCGTGGATCTCGTCCAGGATCACCGTCTCCACCGAGCGCAGCACCTCCCGGGCCTGCGAGGTCAGCAGCAGGAACAGGGACTCCGGCGTGGTGATCAGGATGTCCGGCGGCTGCCGCTGGAACCGCCGGCGGTCCTCCGGGGGCGTGTCCCCGGTGCGGATGGCCGTGCGGACGTCGGGCGCGGGCAGCCCGAGCACCGCCGCCTGCGTCCGCAGCCCGGCCAGCGGCGAGCGCAGGTTCCGCTCGATGTCCACGGCCAGCGCCTTCATCGGCGACACGTACAGCGTCCGCAGGCGCCGCGCCGCAGGCGGCACGGGCGAGGCGTTCGCGGTCCGGTCGATGGCCCACAGGAACGCCGCCAGCGTCTTCCCGGACCCCGTGGGGGCGACCACCAGGGTGTGCTCGCCGCGCGCGATGGCCTCCCACGCCCCGGCCTGGGCCGGCGTGGGCCGGGCGAACGCCGAGCCGAACCAGGCCCAGGTCAGCGCCGAGAACCGGTCCAGCGAATCGCGAGCGTCAGAACGTCGGGGTCCAGCCATGGCGTTCCTCCATGGTAGGCGTCCCCGGTGACACCCGGTTGCCTCTCCGCGATCGCCCTGCATATCCGCAAGGTCAGGACAGGAGCAGCCGTCCGGTGGTCAGCCAGTAGTAGACGACGTAGCCGCCCGAGGCCAGCAGCAACGCGGCGCCGAGGTTGGAGACGACGCGGACGAACCCGCGGGCCCGTCCGAGGATGCCGAAGCTGACGACCCCGGCGGCCACGGTGAGGATCGCCAGCACCGAGGCCATTCCCGCTCCGTACAGCACGAAGGCGATCAGGGGCGTCCAGTGCCCACTGGTAGCGGCGGCCGTCCCCATCAGGGCCAGGAACAGCGGGAGGGTGCACCCTAACGAGGCTGCGCCGTAGGCGAACCCGAAGGCCGCGTAGCCGCGCATGCCGGACGCGCCCGCGCCTCGACCGACTCGGGCCGCCACGCGCTGGGGAAGGGTCGAGGCCACGTGCCTGCCCGACAGGGCCAGCCCCCCGATGCCGATCAGCAGCACTCCCACGCCCAGCCCGATCCAGGGAAGTGACCGGACGATGAGAGCCGACCCCATCTCGAAGACCGCTCCCACGGCGCCGAAGAGCAGCGTGAACGTCGCGCCGACCGTGGCGGCGATCCGGATCGAACGGGACAGGCGCACCCCGACCCCCGAGCCGGCCGTTCCATCGCGCAGGAACAGGTCGAGGTACGCGGGAAGCAGGGCGAACCCGCACGGGTTGAAGGCCGCGACCCCGCCGAGTGCGAACGCGTAGGCCCACCAGATCTCGCCGGCGTGTGAGGCCAGGCCGCTGATGGCCGAGGAGATCCGGTCGACGAAGATCACCGGAGTGCCGCCGGTCGTTGGTGAGGCCAGCCCCGCGACCACCGCGATCGCCAGCACGAGCAGCGATACCGCCGATGCGACCACAGCGCGCCGGGGGGACGTGCCCGCCGTCACGCCTGAGGAGACGGTCATGACACGGTCGGCGCGACGAGCGGCGTGATGGCCGTTTTCAATTCCGAGCTGCTTCCGATGATCGAGCTACCGGTGCTCACGAGCGGCCCGGGAACGTCCGTCCACGTCGCGCCCGGACCGTACAGGTAGTACACGTCCCACGCGGGCGCGCCGGTGTGCTCCACGTTCCGGGCAAACCAGGCGCTCGTGAGCGACGATCCATCCCAGAACTGGGCCACCCGTGGGTCGGGCAGGACTCGTCGCGACACGTCGGCCGCCTCCTCCGTCCCGCCGAGGAACGGGACCCACACCGCGTACACCCGCAGGTCGGCTGCGGGGTTTCGCTCCAGGATCTCCCTCTGCACCCAACTGGCGCCAGCGAGGCATGTCGTTCAGGTGGGCGAGACGAGCAGGATGAGGCGCGTGGCCCCTGCATCGGCGTTGAACGCGTCCCGGAGCGTCGAGATGGAGGCCACCTGGCGGACCGAGGACCCGGTCGAGGCCGTTCCGCCTCTTGCTGCTCCCGACCCCGTGCAGGCGCTTGAGAGAACCCCGACCACGACCACGGCGGAGAGGACGAGCGGTCGAACTCGACGGCTCCTCCCCCTACCGGTCATCCTGCGCCCCTTCCTACCATGCCGCTCGCCGCTCGGCGTGGGTCTCGCCGCCACCGGCGAAGAGCGAGGCGCCGACACACGGACGTTCGGAGCTTTGGCGCCCGCCTCGATATGCTCTCCCCCCGACAGAGGAGGAAGGGATCATGAGCCAGCAGCCATCGGGTGGTGGTCCTGGACACCACCCGGCCCTCGATATCCTGCGCAAGGTCGTGGAGGCGACGGACCGCATGCAGCAAGCCAGGAAGTCCGGCGCCCAGGGAGCGGACCTGGAGGCGGCCCAGAAGGAGCGGCACCAAGCGATGCAGGAGGCCAGGGAGTTCCTCCGGACCCACCAGGGATAGACTCCCGCCGCCCGTCCGGAAGGACCCCTGAACAGTGGCGCGACGACGAAGCGAGCTGGGTTCCCTGTACCGCGGCCGCGAGGGCCAGTGGGCGTGGATCCTGCACCGCGTCACCGGCGTCGGCATCATCCTGTTCCTGTTCGCCCACGTGGTGGACACCGCGGTCATCGGGTGGGGGCCGAAGGCCTACAACCGGGTCCTGTCCGTCTACCACAACCCCGGCGTGCGGGTCCTGGAGTGGATCCTGGTGGGGATGGTCATCTACCACGCTGTCAACGGCGTGCGGGTGATGCTGCTGGACTTCTGGTCGAACGCCGTGCTCCACCAGCGCCTGCTGTCCTGGATCACCGCCGCCGTGGTCATCGGGGCCATGGTCCCGATCTCGGTGATCATGTGGCGGGACATCATCGACCTGCTCATCCACTGATGCCCTGATGGCCACGCGGACCGGCTCCCGTCCCCCCTCGCCGGGCACCGGCACGGTTCGTGGGCTGTACACGGGGCGGGAGCGGCCGGTGGGCGGCTTCGAGCTGTGGACCTGGCTGTTCATGCGCCTGAGCGGGATCCTGCTGCTGGTCCTGGCGGTCGGCCACGTCCTGATCATGCACGCGTTCGGGGGCGGGGTCGGCCGGGTGAACTTCGGGTTCGTGGCCCTGCGGTGGCAGCACCCGTTCTGGCGGGCCTGGGACTGGATGATGCTGTCGCTGGCCCTGCTCCACGGCGCCAACGGCCTGCGCACCGTGGTCCTGGACTACGTCCGGCGGCCCGGTCCCCGGTTCGCCATCACGTGGTTCTTCAACATCGTGGCCTTCACCATGTTCGTGCTGGGCTCGGTGGTGGTGTTCACGTTCAATCCGAACAACTTCCCCATCACGAAGTGACGTCGCGTTGACCACCACCCACACGTACGACGCGGTGATCGTGGGCGCCGGTGGGGCCGGCCTTCGCGCCGCCATCGAGTGCGCGGGCCGGGTCCGGACGGCGGTGATCTCGAAGCTCTACCCCTCCCGGTCGCACACCGGCGCGGCCCAGGGCGGGATGTGCGCGGCGCTGGGGAACGTGGAGGACGACAACCCGGAGTGGCACACCTTCGACACGGTGAAGGGAGGCGACTACCTGGTGGACCAGCCCGCCGCCCAGATCATGTGCCGGGAGGCCGTCGACCGGGTCATCGAGCTGGAGCACTGGGGCTTCCCGTTCAACCGGACCCCGGAGGGGAAGATCGACCAGCGCCGGTTCGGAGGGCACACGCGCAACCACGGCGAGGGGCCGGTGCGCCGGGCCTGCTACGCGGCCGATCGCACCGGCCACATGATCCTCCAGACGCTCTACCAGCAGTGCATCAAGCGGGACGTCCGGTTCTTCAACGAGTTCTACGTGCTGGACCTGCTCATGGTGGATGATGCGGCAAGTGGGGTGGTCGCCTACGAATTGGCAACCGGAGAGTTGCACGTGTTCAAGGCCAAGGCCATCCTGTTCGCCACCGGGGGCTACGGGCGCATCTTCAAGATCACCTCGAACGCGCACGCCCTGACCGGCGACGGGCCGGCGGTGTGCTACCGCCGCGGGATCCCCCTCGAGGACATGGAGATGTACCAGTTCCATCCCACGGGGATCTACAAGATGGGCATCCTGATCTCCGAGGCCGTGCGGGGCGAGGGTGGCATCCTGCTGAACGGCCAGGGCGAGCGGTTCATGGAGCGCTACGCCCCCACCATCAAGGACCTCGCGCCCCGCGACATGGTCAGCCGCGCCATCTACCAGGAGATCAAGGAGGGCCGGGGCGTCGACGGGAGCGACTACGTGCACCTGGACGTCCGCCACCTCCCCCGGGAGGTCATCGAGACCAAGATCCCCGACGTCACCGAGTTCGCCCGGATCTACCTGGGCGTGGAGCCCACCACCGAGCCGGTCCCCATCCAGCCAACAGCCCATTACGCCATGGGCGGGATCCCCACCGACACCGACGGCCAGGTCGTGGTGGGGCCGGAGGAGACCCCGGTGCCGGGGCTGTACGCCGCCGGCGAGTGCGCGTGCGTGTCCGTGCACGGGGCCAACCGCCTGGGGACGAACTCGCTGCTGGACATCGTGGTGTTCGGCCGCCGCGGCGGCATGGCCATGGCCGAGTTCGCGGAAGCCTCCAGCCAGCCCAAGCTGCCCGAGAAGCCCGAGGCGGACACCGAGCGGATGCTCCGGCGCCTGATCACCGGGCCCAACCTCGAGTTCGCCGCCGACATCCGCAAGGAGCTCCAGGACCACATGTTCGACCTGTGCGGCGTGGTCCGGACCGAGGAGGGCCTACGCCAGCTCCACGCCCGGCTGCAGACCCTGCGGGACCGCTACCACCTGGTGGGGATGCACGACCGGGGGAAGCGGTACAACACCGAGCTGATGGAGGCGGTGGAGCTGGGGTTCCTGCTGGAGATCGCCGAGACGGTGGCGGCGGGGGCGCTGGCCCGGGACGAGAGCCGCGGCGGGCACTACCGTGACGACCACCCGATGCGGGACGACGACCACTGGCTGAAGCACTCCCTGGCCTACCGGGAGGGCGAGGGCGTGGTGCGGCTCGAATACAAGGACGTGAAGCTGGGACCGTACGTGCCCATGGAGCGGAAGTACTAGCGGTGGACCCGGACGACGCGCCTCGCGTCCCTCCCATCGGCCGGGTGCTGGAGGACGTCGTGCTGGAGGGGCACGGCGAGGTGGTCGAGGTCGGCGAGGGCCCCCCCCGCGAGCCCGGCGCGCGCCGAGAGGGCGGCCCCGAGGTCACCGGGAAGGTCTCGCTGACCCTCCGGATCCGCCGCTACAACCCCGAGGTCCGGCCGGACCCGTGGTGGGACGAGCACGTCGTCGACGCGGAACCCTCCGACCGGCTCCTGGACGCACTGCACTACGTGAAGTGGTACCGGGACGGCTCGCTCGCGCTGCGGCGGTCGTGCGCCCACGGGATCTGCGGCTCCGACGCCATGCTCATCAACGGCAAGAACCGGCTGGCCTGCAAGGTCCTGGTGAAGCAGGTGGCGCCGCGCGTCACCGTCGAGCCCATCCGCGGCCTCCCCGTGCTGAAGGACCTCATCGTGGACATGGAGCCGTTCTTCGCCGGCTACAAGCGGATGCTGCCGTTCCTGATCAACGACGAGGAGACCACGGACCGGGAACGCATCCAGTCCCCCGAGGAGCGGGCGGCGTTCGACGACACCACCAAGTGCATCCTGTGCGCGGCGTGCACCACGTCCTGCCCGATCTTCTGGGGCGACGAGGAGTACATCGGGCCCGCCGCCATCGTGAACGCGCACCGGTTCATCTTCGACTCGCGAGACCACGGGGAGCGGGAGCGGCTGCGGATCCTGTCCGAGAAGACCGGCGTGTTCCGGTGCCGGACCACGTTCAACTGCACGGAAGCCTGCCCCCGCGGCATCAAGGTGACCAAGGCCATCCAGGACGTGAAGCGAAGGATCCTGTTCGACCGGTACTGACGCCGGCAAGGGGGGGACAGAGGGCGATGGACGCGTCCGCGGAACGGGTGGCCGCCCGCGGGCGGCCCACCAGTCTCCTGGTCATGGCGTGCGCCGAGATCGATATCCCGTCCGCCCGCCGGGCGTCGGGCGCGGGCTCAGCCTGACCGTCCTTCCTGGCCCAGCTTCGCGGCCAGCTCGGTCCGGGAGCGGACGCCGAGCTTGCGGTAGATCTTGGACAGGTTCCACTCGACGGTGTTCACGCTCATGAACAGCGCGTCAGCCACCTGCTGGTTTGTGTTGCCCTGCACCACCAGCGAGGTCACCCGCTCCTCGGTGGCCGTCAACGCGAACCGGTCCGGCCCGCGGACGCCGACACGCCGGGCCTCGCGCCCGGCGCGTTCAGCCCACGGGTCCGCACCCAGCCCGTGGAAGATCTCCAGGGCCTGCTCGAACGACTCGCGGGCCTCCCGCTTCAGCTTGGCCCTGCGCTGCACGCGGCCCTGGGAGAACAGGGTCCGGGCCACCGCGAACGGCTCCGGGACCCGCTCGTGCTCCACCAACGCACCGGCCATGGCATCCATGGCTCCGTCGAGGTCGCCGCTCGCGGCCAGCAGCAGCCCACGGCACCGCGCCCCGGTGGCCAGCGCCCACCCCCGGTCCAGCCGCCGCGCGTGTTCCTCGAACGGATCGAGCAGGGCCCGGGCTCCATCCAGGTCCCCCAGCGCCACCAGCGCCTCCACCTCGTCGGGCAGGAACCGGAACACCGCGGGCTCCTCCACGCCCATCGCGGCCTGCAGTTCGGCGGCCCGCCCGAGATGGCGGTGTGCGCCGGCCGGGTTCCCCATGAACAGCTCGACGAATCCCAGGACCGACAGGTTCTGGATCTGTGTCGTCACCACACCGGCGCTCTCGGCCAGCCCGAGGCCCTCGGCGGCGGCGGCGCGGGCGGCGTCCGCCCTCCCCCGGTGCGCGTCGACGAGCGCGCTGGCGTACAGGGCCATCGTTCGGTAGAAGGCCATGTCGGTCTGGACAGCGGCCTCCAGGGCCCGGCGGGCGTGGTGCTCGGCGAGGTCCCAGTGCCCGGCCCAGCACTCCAGCTCGGCCATGTGGTACAGGAGCATCGAGATCGGGTGCTCCAGGCCCCGTTCCTCGGCTCCTTGGAGCAGCTCGAGGAAGGCGGATCGAGCGGCATCGAACTGCTCCGTGTACTTGAGGAGCTGAGCTCGGGTGTAGGACGGCAGCACGTTCCAGATTCGCGGCTCGCCGGTCCGACGCTCCAGGTCGATCCCCCGGTCGAGCAGGTCCCACCGGGGCCCTCCCCCCAGGACGAACTCCACGTACGCGACGAACTGGAGCGCCTCGGCCAGGACGGGCGGATCGCCCGTCTGCTCCGCCAGCTCGAGGGCCGAACGGGCGTGGACCTCCGCCGACGCGAGGTCACCCGTGAACAGACCCGCGTACCCGAGGCCCTGCTCGATGGAACCTCGCAGTGGTGGACTGTCAGCGGCCTCATCGAGGGCCAGCCGGAGCATCGGCATCGCCGCGGTCCACCCTTCCTGTTCGGCCAGGACGCCCGCCAGCCGGCGCATCGCTCGAGCCCGAAACAGTCCGGGCGATGCTCCGCCGACCGCCTCCTCCAGCAGGGCTCGAGCTCGGACGGTGTTCCCCGCCGCGACATGGTGGTTCGATGTCTGGATGGTTCGCTCCCCCAGCTCGCCCGGACGATCGGCGGGGGTGAGCCGCACGGCCATCTCGGACAGCTCGGCCGCCGCGTCGGGGGCCCCGCGTGCGTGGGCTCGCCAGGCCGCCTCGTCCAGCGCGGCGGCCACCGCCTCGTCCGGACCGTCGGCTCCCAGAGCCAGGTGCCTCGCTCGCTCCTCGGGATCGACCACCACGCCGGCCAGCCGCCGGTGCAGGTCGCGGCGCTGCTCGGACGAGGCCTCCGAGAAGATGGCCGACCCGAACAGCGGGTGCGAGAAGCGGATGTGGCCGCGGTCGATCTCGATCACCCCGGCCTCGACTCCCTTGGCTAGCGCTGCCCTGGCCTTGCGGCCGCCTCCGGCCGCCTCGACCAGGGCCACCGTGGGAGTCGGCACCGCGGCTGCCACCAGGAGCGCCTCCCGGGCATCGGCGGGGAGGGCTTCCACCCGCCGCCGAACCAGCTCCCGGAGGCTCTGCGGGACCGGGAGGAGCTGGCCGGTGGCGGGCTTGTCGCCCCGGAGCGAGGCCCGCGCGATCTCGACGGCGAAGAAGGGGTTACCGCCGGACATCTCGTGCAGCCGGGCCAGGGTGGGCCGAAGGAACCCCTGCCCCACCCTCTCCCGAAGCAGCTGCCCCAGGGCATCGACCGTGAGGGGCCCCACGGTGAGCCGGCGGAACCGGGGCTCCGGCAGGAACCGGCCCAGCTCGAACGGCTCGCGGAAGGCCTCGTCCCCGGCGCGCAGGGTTGCCAGCACCCCCACCGGCTCCGCGTCCAGGCGCCGCAGCGCGAACTCCAGCACGCGGGCGGTCGGCGGGTCCAGCCACTGGACGTCGTCCACTGCCATGACGACCGGACTCGTGGCGGCGAGGGAACGGATGACCTCGAGTACAGCCAAAGACACCGCCCGGCTGTCCGGCGGCGCGCCTTCGGGCTCCGCCCGCAGCAGGGCCACGTCCAGGGCCCGGGCCTGCGGACCGGGAAGCGCGACCTCGGTCTCCTCCATGACGCCGCCGATCAGGTCGCCCAGCGCGGCGAAGGAGAGCTTGGCCTCGGACTCCGCGGGCTGGCAGGTCAGCACGCGGTAGGAACGATCCCGGGCGGCCTGGAGACCCTCCCGCCAGAGCGTCGTCTTCCCGACCCCGGAATCCCCGTCCAGCAGCAGCGCCACGGGGCCGCTCCGGGCGTCGTCGAGGAAGGCCTGCACGACCGACAGCTCCGCCTCCCGCCCGAACACCGCATCACCCATCGCCGCTCCCGCGAAGCCTGCCCTCGGCGCGGCCACCTGGCAAGCGGACCGAGTGTCGTGCGCCCTATCCGAAGCCCGGAGCAGGTGATACAACCCGGCCAGGATGAGCACAGACCCTCGGATCGGGACGGAACTCGCCGGCTACCGGATCGAGTCGCTGCTCGGACGGGGCGGCATGAGCGTGGTGTATCTGGCCGAGCAGCAGTTCCCCCGCCGTAAGGTCGCCCTCAAGCTGCTGGCCGCCGAGTTGGCGGAGGACGAGGGTTTCCGGGAACGGTTCATCCGGGAATCCGACGCCGCCGCGTCGCTGGACCACCCGAACGTCGTCCCGATCTACGGCGCCGGCGAGGTCGACGGCGTCCTGTACATCGCGATGCGCTACGTCGAGGGGAGCGACCTCCGTCGGTTGCTGGACGAGCTGGGACGGGTCGACCCGATCCGGACCGCGTCCATCCTGTCCCAGGCGGCGGACGCGCTGGACGCCGCCCATCAGCACGCCCTCATCCATCGGGACGTGAAGCCGGGAAACATCCTCCTGGCGAAACCGTCGGGCTCCGGCTCGATCGACCATGTCTACGTCTCCGACTTCGGCCTCACCAAGCGGGAGGCAGGAGGACGCGACCTGACGAAGACCGGCCAGATCCTCGGCTCGGTCGACTACATCGCCCCCGAGCAGGTCCAGGGCCAACCGGTGGACGGGCGGGCGGACGTGTACTCGCTCGGCTGCGTCCTGTACGAGTGCCTGGCCGGGGAGCCACCCTTCCCCAGCGACGTCGAAGCCGCCGCCCTGTGGGCGCACGTGCACGAGAAGCCCCCGAGGGTCACCACCAAACGGCCCGAGCTCCCGGAAGGCATCGACGGCGTCGTCGCCAAGGCCATGGCCAAGTCCCCGAAGGACCGCTACGCGACCTGCGGCGAGCTCGCGGGAGCGGCGCGGACGGAGCTTGGGGTGCCGACCGGTGAGGCCCTCGTGGTCTCGCCGGGAAGGAGATGGGGGCGGCGTCGGGTGGTCGCAGCGCTCCTCGCCGGGGTCGTGGTGGCCGCGGCCGGGGGCTTCGCGCTCACTCGTGCCGGCGGCGCGTCCAAGCCGGGGGCGGGGTTCACGGGATGCGAGGTCACCGACAGCCCCAACGTGAACGACAAGAGCTTCAACCAGGCCGCCTACGAGGGCCTGACCCGGGCCACGGCCGATCTCGGGATCAACACGAGCGTCCGGGTCTCGAAGTCGCAGACGGACTACGCACCGAACATCCAGGCCTCCATCGACCAGGGGTGCAGCCTGATCGTGACCACCGGATTCGTGATCCAGGCGGCCACCGTCGAGGCGGCGACCGCGAACCCAGACCAGGACTTCGCGGTCGTGGATCCGGCCGGCCGGCTTCCCCATAACGTGCAGGGGCTGGCATTCCAGACGGACCAGGCAGCCTTTCTGGCCGGGTATCTCGCGGCCGGCGTGACCCGGACGGGGAGGATCGGGACGTTCGGCGGCCTGGACATCCCGCCGGTCACGCTGTTCATGGACGGGTTCGCCGCAGGGATCCTGAAGTACAACCTGGATACCGGCAGCGACGTCCAGCTCCTGGGATGGGACCCCGCCACGAGGGTCGGCACGTTCGTCTCCACGAGTCCCTCCACCGCCTTCTTCGACCAGGCTGCGGCCGCTCGCATCGCCCGGGCCTTCATCTCCGAGGGCGCCGATGTCATCCTGCCCGTGGCAGGCGGGGCCGGCCTGGGCGCGGCCCGCGCGGCCCGAGCTGCCCACGGCGTGCTGCTCGTCGGCGTGGACACGGACCAGTTCCTGTCCGCACCGGAGTTCGGTCCGCTGTGGCTCACCAGCATCCGCAAGCGGATCGACGTCGCGGTCGAGGCGGCGATGAAAAAGGTCGTGGCCGGCACATTCGAGGGGGGCACCTACGTCGGCACCCTCGAGAACGGGGGGGTCGACCTGGCCCCGTTCCACGACCTCGGCTCCCGGGTCCCGCAGCCGCTTCAGGACCAGCTGACGGAGCTCAAGGCCGGCATCATCGACGGTTCCATCTCGGTGGACCCAAAGGACTACCTCTCCTCGTGAGCACGGAATCGCGCATCGGCACCGAGATCGCCGGGTACCGTATCGAGTCGCTGCTCGGCCGCGGTGGCATGAGCGTCGTCTACCTTGCCGAGCAGGAGTTCCCCCGCCGCAAGGTCGCCTTGAAGCTCCTGGCGCAGGATCTCGTCGAGGACGAGACGTTCCGGGAGCGCTTCATCCGAGAGTCCAACGCGGCCGCCTCCATCGACCACCCCAACATCGTTCCGATCTATGGCGCGGGGGAGGCCGGCGGGATCCTCTACATCGCGATGCGGTACGTCGAGGGGACCGACCTCAGGTCCCTTCTGAACCGAGAGGACAGGCTCGAACCGATCCGTGCCGCATCCATCGTGTCCCAGGCGGCGAACGCTCTCGACACCGCCCACGAGCACGGGCTCGTCCACCGGGACGTGAAGCCCGGCAACCTCCTGATGGCCAAGGCGGGGGGATCCGGATCCCCCGACCACGTGTACGTGTCCGACTTCGGCCTGATCAAGCGCAGGGAGACCGAGCGGGACCTGACCAGGTCCGGGCAGGTCATGGGATCGGTCGACTACATCGCCCCCGAGCAGGTCCTGGGCAAGCCCGTGGACGGCCGAGCCGACGTGTACTCGCTCGGCTGCGTGCTGTTCGAGTGCCTGACCGGGGAACCCCCGTTTTCCGGCGAGGTGGACGCCGCGGTCATGTGGGCCCACGTCCACGAGAAGCCGCCCCGCGTGACCTCGAAGCGCTCCGAGCTCCCGGCCGGCCTCGACGACGTGCTGGCGAAGGCCATGGCCAAGTCACCGGATGCCCGCTATGCGACGTGCGGGGAGCTGGCCACGGCCGCCCGGGAGGAGATCGTCGGTGCGAGGGAGGCGACGCCCGCTCGGCCAGGTCGATGGTCGTGGCGGCGTCGCGCAGGTGCCGGGGCGGTGGTGGTCGCCCTCGCCGCCGGGGCGTTCGTGCTCACCCGGGGGGGCGGCGAAGCGCCGAAGGTCGGGGAGGCGTCGGCCGGATGCGAGGTCACGTCCGGCGCTCCCTTGAACGATGGAGGCGCGAACCAGGCGGCCTACGAGGGCCTGACCCTGGCCACGGCCGACCTGGGTGTGGGGGAGAGTGTCAAGGTCTCCAATTCGTCGGCGGACTGGGCGCAGAACATCCAGGCTCTCGTCGATCAGCCGTGCCTCCTCATCCTGACCGTGGGACCGCGCATGCGTGATGTGACAAGGATGGAGGCGAAGGCGAACCCGGATCAGGACTTCGCCATCGTGGGCGCTACCATCGCCCCGCCGCTGGAAAACGTCCTGGCCCTGACCTTCCGGATCGACCAGGCGGCGTTCCTCGCCGGGTATCTCGCGGCGGGCATGAGCGGGACCGGGAAGGTCGCGACCCTGGGCGACCCGAACCTTCCACAGGTGACCGACTACATGAACGGGTTCGCCGCAGGGATCCTGAAGTACAACCTGGACCACGGGACCCACATCGGGCTCCTCGGATGGGACCCCGCCACGGGGGCCGGCGCGTTCGTCTCCAAGGGGCCGGGACTCACGTTCGCCGATCAGGCCCAGGCCCGGCACATCGCCAATGCGTTCATCTCCCACGGCGCCGACGTCATCCTGCCGGTGGCGGGGGGGGTGGGAGTCGCGCCTCACGGTGCCGCGGTGTCGGGCGGGGCCGGCATCGGCGCCGCTCGGGCCGCCCAGAAGGCGGGGAACGTGCTGCTCATCGGGGCCGGCACCGATCAGTTCGTGGCCGCGCCGGAGTTCGCCGAGCTGTGGCTCACCAGCATCCTGGAGAAGATCGACTTGCAGGTGGATACGGCGATGGTGCGGGCCTTCGGCCCCGGCTTCGCGGGCGGGGTGTATGTGGGCACCCTGGAAAACGACGGAGTCGCCCTGGCCCCCTTCCACGATCTGGCCAACCGGGTTCCGAAGGCTCTCGAGGACCGGCTGGTCGCGCTGCGGGCCGGCATCGCGGACGGCTCGATCTCGGTCGACCCAAAGGACTACCGGGCGTGAACGAGGTCCGGGAGCCGCGGCGGGCCTATGGCACGGGGTCTGGCTGCGTCCCGTCCTTCGACCGACGCCGGAACAGCTTCGAGCCCAGGCGCACGATCGGGTCGTAGCGCCGGTCCACCACCCGTTCCTTGAGCGGGATGATGGCGTTGTCGGTGATGTGGATGTCCTCCGGGCACACCTCGGTGCAGCATTTCGTGATGTTGCAGTAGCCGAGGCCGGCCTGCTTTCGGAGGAGGTCGGTCCGGTCGTTCGTGTCGAGCGGGTGCATCTCCAGCTCGGCGTAGCGGATGAAGAACCGGGGCCCCGAGAACCTGGGCTTGTTCTCCTCGTGGTCCCGGATGACGTGGCACACGTTCTGGCACAGGAAGCACTCGATGCACTTGCGGAACTCCTGGCCCCGCTCGATGTCCTCCTGGGCCATCCGGTAGCCGTCCTTCTCGGTCTCCGGGTCCCGGGGGCGAGGCGTGAACGCCGGGACGGTCTTGGCCACCTCGAAGTTGAACGAGACGTCGGTGACCAGGTCCTTGATGATGGGGAACGTGCGCATGGGGGCCACGGTAACGGGCTCGCCGTCGGCGAACTCGTCCATCCTGGCCATGCAGGTCAGGCGAGGACGGCCGTTCACCTCCGCGCTGCAGGAGCCGCACCGGCCGGCCTTGCAGTTCCACCGCACGGCCAGGTCGCCGGCCTGGGTGGCCTGGATGCGGTGCAGCACGTCCAGGACCACCTCGCCCTCCTCCACCGTGGTCCGGTAGTCCCGGAAGTCCCCTCCTCCGGCGTCCCCGCGCCACAGGCGCATGGCCACATGCCTCCCCGCCATCAGGCCTTCCCCCCCGCGGCCGCCTTCTCCGCTGCGGCGGGGTTCTCGTCGAACAGCGCCTTCAGCTCCTCCGGCATCTCGGGCAGGGGTTCCTGCGAGATGGTCACCTCGCCCCCTCGCTCCCGCACCACCACGTTGACCCTGCCGAACTCCGGGTCCGGCGAGGGGTGGTCGTCGCGGGTGTGGGCGCCGCGGCTCTCCTTCCGCTCCAGGCCCGCGCGGGTGACGCACTCGGCCACCGCCAGCTGCGAGCGGAGGTCCACGGCCAGGTGCCATCCTGGGTTGTACTGCCGGTTGCCCTCCACGGACACCCGGGCCGCCCTCTCCCTCAGCGCCGCGATCTCCTCCAGCGCCCTGTGCATCTCCGCCTCCGTCCGGATGATCCCCACCAGCTCGTGCATGGTCTCCTGGAGATCGTGCTGGATGGTGTAGGGGTTCTCGCCCCCGTCGCGCTCGAAGGGCTCCAGGGCCTCTGCGGCCACCCGCTCCACGTCGGCGTCGTCGACTGCCGGCGTGTGGTCCAGGCCGAGGGCGTGCTCCGCCGCGTGCTGCCCGGCCCGGCGCCCGAACACCAGCAGGTCCGACAGCGAGTTCCCGCCCAGCCGGTTCGCCCCGTGCATGCCACCGGCCACCTCGCCCGCGGCGAACAGCCCGGGCACCGTGGAGGCCTGGGTCTCGGCGTCCACCCGCACCCCGCCCATCATGTAGTGGCAGGTCGGGCCGATCTCCATGGGCTCCCTGGTGATGTCAACGTCGGCCAGCTCCTTGAACTGCTGGTACATGGCCGGCAGGGCCCGGACGATCTCGGCCGGGGTCCGGCGGGTCGCGATGTCCAGGAACACCCCTCCGTGGGGTGAGCCTCGACCCTCCTTGACCTCGGTGTTGATGGCGCGAGCCGTCTCGTCTCGGGGGAGCAGCTCGGGCGGCCGGCGGTTCCCGGCGTGGTCGTCGTACCACCGGTCGGCCTCGTCCTCGGTGTCCGCGGTGTCCGAGCGCAGGGAGTCCGGGACGTACCGGAACATGAACCGCTCCCCCCGGTTGTTGCGAAGGACCCCGCGCTCGCCGCGGACCCCCTCCGTGACCAGGATGCCCCGGACCGACAGCGGCCACACCATGCCGGTGGGGTGGAACTGGACGAACTCCATGTCGATGAGGTCGGCCCCCGCCCACAGGGCCAGCGCGTGCCCGTCACCGGTGCACTCCCAGGAGTTCGAGTTGATCTTCCAGGCCTTGCCGATGCCGCCGGTGGCCAGCACGACGGCCTTGGCCCGGAACACCACGAACCGGCCGGACTCCCGCCAGTACGCCAGCGCCCCGGAGACGCGGTCGCCGTCCTTCAGCAGCGAGACCACCGTGCACTCCATGAACACGTCGACCCCGCGGGCCACGGCGTTCTGCTGGAGGGTCCGGATCATCTCCAGGCCCGTGCGGTCACCCACGTGGGCCAGCCGGGCGTATCGGTGGCCTCCGAAGTCCCGCTGCAGGATCCGCCCGTCCTTGGTCCGGTCGAACAGCGCGCCCAGCTCCTCCAGCTCCAGCACCCGGTCCGGTGCCTCCAGAGCGTGGATCTGGGCCATGCGCCAGTTGTTCAGCATCTTGCCCCCGCGCATGGTGTCCCGGAAGTGGACCTGCCAGTTGTCCTCCGGGTAGACGTTCCCGAGCGCGGCGGCGATGCCGCCCTCCGCCATCACGGTGTGGGCCTTCCCCAGCAGCGACTTGCACACCAGCGCGGTGCGGGCCCCCCCGGCGTCGGACTCCACGGCCGCGCGGAGGCCGGCCCCGCCGGCCCCCACCACGATCACGTCGTAGTCGTGCGTCTCGAACTCGGCCATGGAATCAGAAGAACCTGGGGTCGGAGATCCAGCCCACCGCCACCATCCGGATGTAGGCGTCGGTCAGGGCGATCCACACCAGGCTGGCCCATGCCCACTTGGCGTGGTTGGCGTTCAGCCGGGACACCGCCCGCCACAGCCGGTAGCGGACGCGGGCGCTGGAGAACCGGTTCAGCTTCCCCCCGCACAGGTGCCGGCACGAGTGGCAGGACAGCGTGTACCCCCAGATCAGCCCGGCGTTCACCACCAGCATGAGGCTGCCGAACCCCATGTGGCCCCACCCCTGCGGCCAGTGGAAGGAGATCACCGCGTCCGCCGTCAGGATGCCCGCGAAGGCCAGGGCGAAGTAGAAGAAGTACCGGTGAACGTTCTGGACGATCAGCGGGAACCGGGTCTCGCCCGAGTACCGGCCGTGGGGCTCGGCCACCGAACAGGCCGGCGGCGAGAACCAGAACGACCGGTAGTAGGCCTTGCGGTAGTAGTAGCAGGTCAGCCGGAACCCCAGGGGGAAGATCAGGATCAGCAGGGCCGGCGACCACGTGTACCACTTCCCGAAGATGGCCAGGTTCGCGTGGTCACCGCATCCCGCGGTCAGGCACGGGGAGTAGAACGGCGAGATGTAGTTGGGCGGGGCGAAGTAGTTCGCGTTCTGGAACGCCACCCACGTGCCGTAGACCACGAAGGCGAACAGCACCAGCCCGGTCGCCGCGGGCTGCAGCCACCATGCGTCGCTGCGCAGGGTGGCGGGCCTGCTCCCGACGGTGCCTCGCCGGGTGGGGCCGGTGTCCGGGGGCCGCAGCGAGTGCTCCGAGCCCTCCAGGACGTCGCCCAGCGGAGCGTGCGACATCAGTTAGAGCCCTCGCATGGCGTGCCGAATCACGTGCATCCGCTCGGTCCCGTCACTCGCGTACCCCGCCCGGCCGAGGGCCATCGTCGGCGGCCGCCGGCGGCCCGAACAGCATAGCCGAGTCCTCCCGGCTGGCTCGGTCAGGCTCCCAGTGACGGTCCGCGCCGGCGCCGCCCGCGCCTCAGGCGGCCCTCGGAAAGGACGAAAGGGACGCAACCGCCCACCTGTGCCTACAATCCGCGGGCCTCATCGACCGACAGGAGGGTTACATGAACAAGGCATTCCGGGCTGCGCTCGCCGTGGCCATGATCGCGGCGCTGGTGGTGGCCGGCACCTCGGCCGGGGCCAGCGGGCGTCACGCGAGGCACCACGGGACCACCCCGCGCTGGGTGAAGCACGTGCGCCGGTACCCGGGCGGGATCTCGGCCGGGGTGCGGGCGTACCTGGCCCCAGCGGTGCGCAGGGCCCAGGCCCAATATGGCGGCGCCGCTCGGACCGCCCGCCCGGGAGCCGCCCCCGCCGTCGGCCCGCTGACCAACGTCCAGGCCAACACGGACTCCAGCCCGCCGGTGCCCCAGAACGAGACCGCCGTGGCGTACAGCCTGGACGACCCCCTGACCGCCGTCGCCGCGGCGAACGACTACATCGACGGCGGGCTGTGGGTCGGGACCACCCACGACGGCGGCAACCACTGGACCAGCACGTTCCTGACCCCCCGGGTCCACGCCACCGGCGACTTCTGCACCGGCGGCGACCCCACCGTCGTGTACAGCGCCCGGGACCACGCCTTCTACGCCGCGCAGCTGTGCTTCATGCGGGCCCACCCCGAGTCGGAGGTCGAGGTCATCCGCTCGACCGACGGCGGGGACCACTGGACGCCGGCCCGGTTCAGCTCGAACGGCGTCACGAACGTCCACGCCGACGGCAGCGTCAACACAGCCGTGTTCTACGACAAGGAGCAGCTGGCCATCGACAACACGCTCAGCAGCCCGCACTTCGGCCGGCTGTACCTGACCTACATCAAGTTCCACCTCAAGCCCACCGGGTTCAGCAACTTCTGTCCCGCCCAGCTCGCCTACACCGACCAGGTCGACCCGAACCACGACGGCGACCTCACGGACACGTCGTGGACGCACATCCACGTCCAGCCGAACGCCCCCAAGTCCAAGGGCGTGGGGACCTCGGCCAACCAGGGCGTCCAGGTGGCCGTGGACGACCAGGGTGGGGCCGACATCACGTTCATGTCGGAGGACTGCAACACCTCGATCGACCGCGGGATCTACTTCAAGCGGATGGCCCCGGACGGGACCCTCGGCGCGCTGGTGCGGGTGGACAAGCCCGGCCAGTGGGCGGACAACCCGGACTCCTCGGACCTGCTTCCGGGGAAGCTGGCCCGCATCCCGGCGTCAACCTCGGCGAACGTGGTGTTCAACCCCGTGCGCCACGCCCTGGAGTACGCGGCCCAGAACAACATCAACCGCAACGTGTCGGGGGCGGACATCTCCTACACGGAGTCGCTGGATTACGGCCAGACCTGGTCGGACATGCGGACGGTCTCCGTGGATGCCTTCGGGAACCCGGCGCCGCACGACCAGTTCTTCCCGTGGATCGCGGTGGACCCCCAGGGGATGACCCACATCGTCTGGCTGGACAACCGGAACGACCCCAACAACGTGCTCATCGAGACCTTCGAGCAGCAGGCCCTGGACACCTCGGTGTTCCTGTCGAACGTGGACCTCAGCACGGCGTCGTGGAACCCAAACAGCGGGTTCTTCAGCTCGGGGGCGTTCATCGGGGACTACATCGGGGTGGCCGCGGCGGGGAACGGGATCGAGTACCCGGTGTGGACCGACGGGCGCAACAGCCCCGGGACGCCGCTGGGCCAGACCGACATCTTCACCGTTCCCAACGCATAGCGCCCGGCCCGCGGGCTGGCTCATGGCGCCGGGGTGGGGGTTGGGGAGGGGTAGCCCCTCCCCAACCTCGGCGTAAGGTTCGCCCGTGGCCCACCTGGTGACGTTGATCCCGGGCGACGGCATCGGGCCGGAGGTCGCCCAGGCGACCCGGTCGGTGCTGGAGGCCACCGGCGTGGAGTTCCGGTGGGACGTCCAGGAGGCCGGCGCCGCGGTCATGGAGCGGGAGGGGACGCCGCTGCCGGACCGGGTCCTGGAGTCGATCCGGCATTCCCGGACCGCCCTGAAGGGCCCCATCACCACGCCGGTGGGGACCGGGTTCCGAAGCGTGAACGTGGCCCTCCGCCAGGACCTCGACCTGTTCGCGGCGGTCCGGCCGTCCCGGTGGCTCCCCGGGGTCCGGACCCACCACCCGCCGCTCGACCTCGTGGTGATCCGCGAGAACACCGAGGACTTGTACGCGGGGATCGAGTTCGAACGGGGGTCGTCCCAGGCCGCCCGGCTCCGTGCACTGCTCCACGAGCTGGCGGGCGTCGAGGTGCGGGAGGACGCGGGTGTGACCGTCAAACCGATCTCGGTCAGCGGGACCCGCCGAATCGTGCAGTTCGCGTTCGACTTCGCCCGGCGGAACGGCCGTACGCGCATCACCCTCGGCCACAAGGCGAACATCATGCGGTTCTCCGACGGGGTGTTCCTGGCCACCGCCACCGAGGAGGCAGCCGCCTACCCGGACGTGGAGTTCCAGCCCATGGAGGTGGACGAGCTGGCCATGTGGCTGGCCTGGGAGCCGGAGACCCTCGACGAGATCCTGCTCCCCAACCTGTACGGCGACATCCTCTCGGACCTGTGCGCGGGCCTGGTGGGAGGCCTCGGTCTCGCGCCCGGGGCCAACCTGGGGTGGGAGTACGCCGTGTTCGAGCCCGTGCACGGCAGCGCCCCGGACATCGCCGGGCGGGGCCTGGCCGACCCCGTGGCCATGGTGCTGTCGGGCGCGTTGCTGCTGCGCCACCTCTCGGAGCGGCCGGCCGCGGAAGCAGTGGAATCCGCGGTCGCCCGGGTCCTGGCCGACGGGAGTCACGTCACCCGCGACCTGGGCGGGAACGCCACGACGGAGGAGATGGCCGGGGCACTGGCGGCTGAGGTCCGGTCCCGGCTGGCGAACGGTCCGGGGCTCGAACCGGGCCCGCACCGAGAGTAGGATCGCGCCGTCCACGAGGCCTGGGGGGGCCGGTGAGGAGCAAGTTCGGCCGGCGGGTCGGTGAGGTGTTCCGACGGGACTGGCTGGAGATCTTCCTGACCTCCCTCGGCGTGCTGTTCCTGGCGCTGTGCGCCCTGTGCGTGTGGGCCCTGGTGGTCCTGGCCGTGCACTGGAGCGACACGACGTCGGGACTTCCCATCGGCCGGGGCATGTTCGAGACGAGCAAGGGCACCGGCCTGGCGGTGTTCTCCGTTGGCGCCGTCGTCACGTTCTCCGTGGGGTGGTCCCTGGCCGGGAGCCCGATCCGGCGCCGCCTGCGGGCTCTCCTGCACGGGCGCCGGCACGACGCCTGACCACCGCGGGGCCTGACGCGTCGCCCCCCTTCGGTAGCCTGTCAGACGTGGGAATCGAGATCCGGCCCGTCCGCCCGAACGAGTATGCCGCCGCCGGCGACGTCACCCGTCGCGCCTACGCGGAGTTCGTCCGTCCGGAGGACGCCGACTGGGAGTCCTACCTGGCCGAGCTGGGCGACGTGGTGGGACGGGCCGACCGGACCCTCGTGCTGGTGGCAGTGGAGGACGGCGACATCCTGGGCACGGCAACCCTCGAGCTGGACGGAAGGGTCGACGACGAGGACCCGCCCCTCCGGCCCGGTGAAGCACACATCCGGATGGTGGGCGTGGACCCGTCGGCCCGGGGACGCGGCATGGGGCGGGCCCTCATGGACGCCTGCCTGGACGAGGCCCGGAGCCGCGGCAAGACTCTGATCACGCTGCACACCACGGCCCGGATGAAGGCCGCCCAGCGCATGTACGAGTCCATGGGGTTCACCCGTGGAGCCGACCGCGTGTTCCCCAGCGGGTTCGTGCTGCTGTCGTATTCAATGCCGATCGGGGCCTGAACCCGCGCCGGGGTTCGCTCAGGCGGCGCCGCGGCCGGGATCGCTGCCCGTGCGCACGACCTCACCCGTGGACAGCACGACGCCGTCCTCGGTGACCGCCTCGACCTGGCCTCCCCGGAACTGCTGCTCGTACAGCTGCGCGTAGAGCCCACCCTGGGCCAGCAGCTCCCGGTGGGTCCCCCGCTCCACCAGCCGTCCCCGGTCCAGCACGAAGATCACGTCGGCGGACAGGATGGTGGACAGCCGGTGGGCGATGGCGATGGTGGTCCGCCCCCGCATCAGGGGCCGAAGCGCCTCCTGCACCAGACGTTCCGACGTGGAGTCCAGCGACGACGTGGCCTCGTCCAGGATCAGGATGCGGGGGTCCTTCAGGACGACCCGGGCAATGGCCAGGCGCTGCTTCTCCCCGCCGGACATCTTGTAGCCCCGCTCCCCTACCACCGTGTCGTAGCCCTCGGGCAGCTCGGCGATCCGGTCGTGGATGAACGCGGCCCGGGCCGCGGCCTCCAGCTCCTCCTGGGTGGCGTCCGGCTTGCCGTACAGCAGGTTCCGGCGAACCGTGTCGTGGAAGAGATAGGTCTCCTGCGTCACGATGCCGATGATGTCGCCGAGCGAGGCCAGCGAGATGCGCCGGACGTCCACGGCGTCGATCTCCACGGCTCCGTGTTGCACGTCGTAGAACCGCGGGACCAGGTAGGTGAAGGTGGTCTTCCCCGCGCCGCTGGGGCCAACCAGGGCCGCCAGCTGCCCCGGCTCGATCAGGAGGTCGACGTGCTCGATAGTCCACTCCCGGCGAGCCTGGGCGTCCTCGGCCATCTCGGCCAGGAGCGCCGCGGCGACCTCGGGAGACCCGCGCGCCGCGGCGGCGGCGACGTCAGGGGGCGACACCGGCGTGGCCTGCGTCGCCGCGGCAGGCTCCTCCGGCGGCGCCTCGTACCGGAAGCTGACGTCACGGAAGCGCACCTGCCCCTGCACCGAGGGCGCCTGGAGGTCCACCGCACCCGGCGAGTCGGTGATCTCGTGGGGCATGTCCATGTACTCGAAGATCCGGTCGAACAGAGCCATGGAGGACTGAACCTCCACGCTGACCTGGAGCATCTGCCCGATGGGGAAGAACAGCCGGCTCTGCAGCGTGGTGAACGCGACGATCGTGCCCGCCGTGATGGTCGCGCCCCCGAAGCCCGTCCCGCCCGAGTTCAGCACCCACCCCGCCACCAGGTAGACGAGGGCCGGCGTGATGGAGAAGAAGATCTGGATCACCGCGAAGAACGACCGCCCGATCATCTGCTGGCGGATCTGGAGACCGGCCAGGCGCTGGTTCTCGTCCCGGAACCGGTCGATCTCGTAGCGCTGCCGGCCGAACGCCTTCGACAGCAGGATCCCGGACACCGACAGCGTCTCCTCGGTGATCGCGGTGAGGTCGGCCAGGCTCTTCTGCGTGCTGCGGGCGACCTCCTGGCGGGCCTTCCCGACCTTGTACGTGAGCCACAGGAAGAAGGGCAGCATGAACAGTGACAGGGCCGTGAGCTGCCAGGAGATCAGCAGCATGGCCACCAGCGTGGAGATGATGATGACGACGTTCGACAGGATGCTCGCTGCGGTGTCGGTGACCACCGACTGCACGCCGCCCACGTCGTTCGCCAGGCGGGACTGGATCTCCCCGGTGCGCGTGTTCGTGAAGAACCGCAGGGGCATGTACTGGAGGTGGCGGTACAGGGCGTTGCGGATGTCCTGCATGACCCGCAGGCCCACCAGGTTCGCCAGGTAGGTCTGGCCCACCCCGATGATCCCGGAGACCACCGGCACGGCGATCATCAGCCCCACGTGGAAGTACAGGCGGTGCAGGTTGGGGCAGTGGCCGCCCAGGCAGTCGTTCGGCGGGTTCCCGAACAGGTCCTGGTCGAAGATGATCTTGATCAGCAGGGGGTTGACGATCCCCAGGACCGACGTGACGAAGATGGCCAGCCCGACCACGCTGACCTTGCCCCGATAGGGGCGGAAGGTCCGGGCGACCCTCCGGACGGTCTGCTTCTTGATCGGCCCGGCGTCAGGATCCGGGACGACGACGTGAAAATGGCCTCCCCGCCGCATGCGAGCCAGCATACGGCAGGCTCGCGGAATGACCCCCGGAAGCCGGGGGGGCTGTCACGGCTACCAGTGCAGGTAGCGGCGCCGGCGCCAGGATGACCGACCCCACGTGGAGCCACGCCGGGAGATGGCCCGGTATGCCAGCACCAGCAGCGCAGAGCCGATCAGCGCCCAGATCCAGGGGTGGAGCCCCACGCCGTGGGAGCCGACCAGCGACTTGCCGATCCACCAGCCCAGGAACGCGCCGCCGACGCCCACGGCCATGGTGGCCAGGATGCCGGTGGGTCCGCGGCCCGGGACCAGCAGGCGCGCGAGGGCCCCCACGATGAGGCCCAACAGGAGGATGCCAAGGATGCTCATGGCGAGGAAGGTACCCGCTTCGGTCGTAACCCAAGCATGGCGAGCTCCCGGGCCCGGACGAACACCTCGTCCAGCATGGCCGGCGTCAGCTTCCCGGTGAAGGTGTTCTGCTGGCTGGGGTGGAACGACCCCACTAGGACGAACGGTCCAACCGGCGCCTCGGCCAGGTGCCCGAAGCGGGGGCGGGGTCGGGCCACGTGGCCGAGCGCCGCCGCGGCGCGCAGCGCTCCGTCCCAGGCAAACGACCCCAGGGCCACCACCACCCGCGCCTGCCGCAGCAGGCCAAGCTCCCGGACCAGGTAGGGCAAGCAGCTGTCCCGCTCCTCCGGCGTGGGCCGGTTCCCGGGAGGGCAGCACCGGTTCACCGCCGCGACGTAGAGGCCTCGAAGCCGCAGGCCGTCGTCGCGGGACACCGAATGCGCCTGGTTGGCGAACCCGGTCCGGTGCAGCGAGGCGAACAGGAAGTCGCCGGACCGGTCCCCCGTGAAGATCCGGCCCGTGCGGTTCCCGCCGTGGGCAGCCGGGGCCAGCCCCACCACCAGCACCCGGGCCCGTGGATCGCCGAAGCCGGGTACCGGGCGCCCCCAGTAGTCCCAGTCGGCGAAGCGGGCGACCTTCGTGGCGGCGACGACCTCGCGCCAGGCCACCAGACGCGGGCAGCGCCGGCACACCACCACCTCGTTCCACAGCGCGTCGAGCGCGGAAGCGGCCATCGCCGCGATGGTAGCGGCGAGCAGGTGCCGGTGAGCCGGCGGCCAGTGCGGGAGGCATAATCCGCCCGCGACGGAGGGAGGCGTTCAATGACCTACTCGATCGTGGCCAGGGACCCGGAGACCGGCAGGTTGGGGGTCGCCGTTCAGACGCGGTACTTCGGGGTGGGGTCGGTGGTGCCGTGGGCCGAGCCCGGCGTCGGCGCGGTGGCCACGCAGTCGTTCACCGAGCCCTCCTACGGACCTCGCGGCCTGGAGCTGATGCGGGGCGGGGTGAGCTCGCTGGAAGCCTTGGAGGCGCTGCTGGCCGAGGACGATGGCCGCGACCTCCGCCAGGTGGCCATGGTGGACGCCTCCGGCACCGTGGCCGTGCACACGGGCGCCCGGTGCGTCGAGGCGACGGGACACGCCGTGGGCGACGGCGTGTCGGCGCAGGCCAACATGATGGAACGGGACACCGTGTGGGACGCGATGCTCGGCGCCTTCGCGCAGGCCGAGGGCGAGGAGTTTCCCGAACGCCTGATGGCGGCGCTCCGGGCCGCCGAGTCCGAGGGCGGCGACATGCGGGGCCGGCAGTCCGCGGCCCTGCTGGTGGTGGAGGGAGACGCGTCTGTCCCGGCCTGGCGCCGAATGGTCGACCTGCGGGTGGAGGACCACCCCGACCCGGTCACCGAGCTGGAGCGCCTGCTCCGGCTGGCCCGCGCCCACGAGCACGCTGGCCGGGGGAACGACCACGCAATGGCCTGGCGCATGGAGGAGGCGGTGGCCGAGATGGAACGCGCCCACACGCTGGCCCCCGAGGACGACCAGATCGCGCTGTGGTACGGCCTCATGCTGCCTGCCACGGGCCGACCGATGGAGGGCCGGGAGCTGGTGGAACGAGCTCGCGCGGCCAACCCCCGGTGGGCGGCCTACCTGCGGCGCTTCGCGGCGTCCGGTCTCATGCCGAACGACCCGGCGTTCCTGGACGCCATCATGCCGCTGGACCCTCCCGACGCTACGTAACCGTCCCCGGAGGAGCGCTCGCCCGCCTCCGGGGAGGGAACCTTTTCCTCCCCTGCGGGATCAGGGAAGCGTGTCGGTTGGACGGGAGGCGGACGTGGAGGCGGAGGCGGAGATCGCGGTCGGCAGGGGCCGGGGCAGGGCCCTGCCGGAGCTGTACGCCGCGTACGGACCGCGGGCGGGGCGCCTGGCCTTCGTCCTGACCAGGGACCGCGAGCTCGCGGAGGACGTGGCGCAGGAGGCCTTCGCCCGGCTCATCACCCACCTTCCGACCATCCGCGATCCCGACGCCGTGGAGGCGTACCTCCGGCGCTCCGTCGTCAACCTCTGCCGGAAGCACTGGCGGCGGATGTCGTGGGAGCGGTCCTTCCTCCGGCAGGAGGGGCCGGTCATCGCGACGAGGACCACGGCCCAGCCCGACGTGGCTAGGCGCGCCGCCCTGGCGGACGCGCTGGACCGCCTGCCCTACCGGCAGCGGGCCGCGCTGGTGCTGCGATTCTACGAGGACCTCACGGAACGGCAGACCGCCCGAGCGCTCGGGTGCGCCGTCGGAACCGTGAAGTCGCTGGTCTTTCGGGGCCTGCGAGCGCTGAGAGAGGAGATCGGTGATGACGAAGCGGATTGAGGACGAGCTCCGCGAGCTGCTCGGCACGAGCGCGGAGGGGTTCGACATGGACGGCGCGCTGCCACCGCGGGTGCGAAAGCGGGCGAGGGCCCGAGCCGTCCGGGCGCTGTCGGCGGTGGTGGTCGTGGCGGTCCTGGGCGGCGCGTTGTCGGTGGTGACGCTTCGGGGCCACCCCGCCGGCTCGGGGAGCACGGCAGGCGAGACCACCGGGGTCACCGGAGTGAGGCTGTTGAGCTACGACGACCAATCTCCGTACCCTGACGGCACCGCGCTCGAAGAGCACGTCCAGTGCATGCGCGACCAGGGATTCGACATCCCGGACCCGGTCCAGACCGGCCGGGGCTGGGAGCTCCAACTGCCGGCCTCGATCGATCCGAACTCACTCGCCTTCCGAGAGGCCGAGTTCGTGACCTGTGCCCTGTCGAAGTTCGGGGGGTGGCGGACGCCCGGCGTACTGGTGTTCGGGGCTCACACACTTGCCGACGTGCAGGCCTTCCTGGATTGCATGCAGGGCCAGGGCTTCGACCTTCCGGAGCCGACCCAGGATGCCAACGGCACGTACCGGATCGACCTCAGCGGCACCTCGATCGACACCAGCAGCGACGCCTGGAACCGCGCGCTGCTCATCACCTGTGCGCCGCCGGCGCCGGTCGGCCCCAGCGGGCCTTCGGGCGGCCCCAGCGGGCCTTCGGGCGGCCCCAGCGGGCCTTCGGGCGGCTAACGCCGGTCCAGTCCGGGCCGGCCCTCCTCCGCGTCGCGGGGCTGCGGCCGGCCCGGCTGCTCCTCCACGGTTCCCCGCTTCGGCACCATCACCTTGCGGCGGAAGTACAGGACCTCGACGCCGTCCTGGTTGTAGCCGCGGGTTTCCACGGTGACGATCCCGCGGTCGGGCTTGGACGAGGACTCCTTCACCTCCAGGACCTTGGTCTCCGCGTACAGCGTGTCGCCGTGGAACATGGGCGCGCGGTGCTGGAGGGTCTCGACCTCGAGGTTGGCGATGGCCTTGCCGCTGACGTCCGGGACGCTCATCCCGAGGGCCAGCGAGTAGACGAGGTTCCCCACCACCACGTTGCGCCCGAACTGCGTCTGCGTCTCCGCGTAGTGGGCGTTGGTGTGCAGCGGGTGGTGGTTCATGGTGATCATGCAGAACAGGTGGTCGTCGTACTCGGTGATGGTCTTGCCGGGCCAGTGCTTGTAGACGTCCCCCACCTCGAAGTCCTCGAGGTAGCGACCGAACGGGCGTGCCTCTCCCATGTGCGCCTGGACCTCCTCGGTGGAGGATGCTAGCCGAGCGAACGTGCGCCGGAGCCGCGGACGGCGGGAACCCGCCCCACCCCGGAGCCGTCGAAGGAGACCATGCGCGAGCGATTCAGGAATCGGTCCACCGCGGCGGTCGCCGTGTTCCTGGCCGGGGCGTTGCTGGCGGCCGCACCCCCCGCCTCTGCGGGAAGCGGCACCTGGCACCGCCGGTTCCCCTCCGTCCATCCGCCTTCCCGGTCGTACCAGGCCGAGGCGTACGACCCGGCACTCCACGAGATCGTGCTGTTCGGCGGCACGGGGAACTCGGGTCACCTGAACGACACGTGGGCCTGGCGAGACGGCACGTGGCACCGGCTTCACCCGAGCCGAGCGCCCTCCGCGCGGGCCAATGCGGGGATGGCCTACGACGCGGTGACCGGCCAGCTCGTGCTGTTCGGCGGCTACGACGGGAAACACTGGCTGGGCGACACCTGGACCTTCGACGGCTCGAACTGGACCCACCGTCATCCCGCCGCTTCCCCGCCCCACGCCACCGGCCCGATGCTGTTCCCCGACCCGCTGAACGGCCGCGTCGACGCCTACGGCGGGTACGACGGGCGGTTCTACCAGCTCGAGACGTGGTGGTGGAACGGGACGACGTGGAAGCGGGTCCACACGAAGGACCCGGCCTGGGCCCGCAGCACCGGCGTGTGTGTCCTCGACCCCTCGCGCCATCAGGTGGTGCTGTTCGGCGGCCTCGGCGACGTCAACCCCGACACACGTGGACCTTCGACGGGCACGACTGGACCATGCGGCACCCGAAGCACCAGCCGCCGCTGCGCTGGGGCGCCGCCGCGGCCTACGACCCCATCCGCAAGCAGGTGGTCATGTTCGGCGGGGGCGAGGAGCTCGACGACATGTGGGCGTGGACCGGCACCGACTGGAAGCGCCTGCACCCGGCGAAGGTCCCCTCCGGCCGGGAGGGACCGCGGATGGCGTTCGACCCCGTGCTGTCCCAGCTGGTCCTGTTCGGCGGCCGCGTCGGCAGGACCCAGGCCGGGGACACCTGGTCGTTCTAGCCCCGGCCCAGCAGCTTCGCCTCCAGGGTGCCGTACTCGTCCGCCGTCAGCAGCCCGGAGTCCCGCAGCATCTTCAGGTGCGGGATCCGGCCCTGGGGGTCGGTCGGGGCAGCGGCTGCAGGAACGACCGCGACCGCAGACGCGGACGACGGCGGGGTAGGCGTCTCGCCCTCGGCCATCTTGGCCAGGTTCGGGACCTGGATCCCGTGCGCCTGCAGCGCCGCCACGATGGCCTCCCGGAGCCCGGGGACGTGGGTCGCGTCGATGACCTGACGCGAGGTCTGGACCACGGTCGGCAGCCCGGCCATGGGGAACCCTCCGGGCATCCCCGGGATGCCGGGGGCCGCGCCGGCCGGTGGGGGCGAGCCCGGCGGCTGGGCCATGGCGGCCTCGACCGCGGCGGCCTGCTGCTGGTCCCGCTGCTCCTGCGCAGCTTCCGCGTCGAACCGCGGATCGCCCTTCACCAGCATCTCGACCTCGTGGTGCTTTCGGTCGTAGCGGACGTTGACCACGTCTCCCGGATTGGGCGCCTGGAGCAGGGTGAGGAACCGTTGCTCGACCGACGTGCGGAACACCGGCTCGCCCACGCCGTTCACGTCCAGGACCACCTTGTACTTCGCATTCTGCTCGGCGTACTTCGACTCCTGGCTCACCGCCACGACCGTCGCTGTGGTCTCGACCTCGTCCTTGTGCCCGAACATGCCCGCGATCGTACGTGCGGCCTCGGGGCGGAGCAACGCGTGGCCCGTCCCTAGGAGCGGTTCGGAGTTGCACCGGCGGATAGAATCGGGCGTCGCATGGGCCTCTTCGACAAGCTCTTCAAGGGCGCGAACCTGCAGGATCCCGTCCGGGGGACGGCCCAGGTCGTCTCCTGCTCCGGGTACCGGGGTGACGGCGTCTACCAGAACGGCCACATGGAGCTGGTGATCCAGGCCGAAGGGATCTCCGCGAGGGCCGTGCAGTTCCAGGGCCTCATGCACCGGGACCGGTGGCCGCATCCGGGCATGGTGCTCCCGGTCTCCATCGACCGTGCGGACCCGTCGCGCTTCCGGATCGAGTGGGACGAGGTCCAGTCGGGACAGGCCCGCGGCCAGCAGGCCGCCGAGGCCATCGCCGCGGCCATGCGTGGCGAGGGCGGTGACATGCCGATGGCCGGGTTCCCCGCCGGGGCGACGCCGCAGATCGTCAACCTCTCGGGGAGGGACCTCTCCCAGCTCAGCGAGGAGCAGAAGGCGAAGCTCCGGATGCTGGGCATCGACCCGGCCGCCCTCGCAGCGGCGCAGGGCCCGGGCGTTCAGCCCCCCGCGGCCCCGCCACCTCCCACGTCCGTCGCGCCCGCCCCACAACCTGGTGGCGTGGACGACCGGGTTGCGCTGCTGGAGCGCCTGGCCAAGCTGCGGGAACAGGGCGCGCTGACTGACGAGGAGTTCGAGGCGCAGAAGCAGCAGATCCTCGGAACCTGATCCCGCCACCCAGGGCTTGCCCTCCCGCCCCGCCATCGGTCAGATTGGGTCGTGCCCGGGCGGCGGATGTACGACACGCTGTACCGCTTCGGGGCTCCCTGGGAGGGCCCGGCTCGCGAGGAGCTGGTCCACCTGGTGCGCTCCGGCCGCCTGACCCCGGACACATACCCGCCGGGCCGCGCCATCGACCTCGGCTGCGGCAGCGGGTCGAACGCCATCTTCCTGGCCGACCACGGCTTCGACGTGACCGGCGTGGACTTCTCGCCGATCGCCCTCCAGAAAGCGCGGATCACCGCCACGGGAAAGCCCGGCCGTCGCATCCGGTTCGTCCAGGCCGACCTCACGGCAAACGACATCCCCGGCGTCCCCGGTCCCTTCGACCTGCTCGTCGACTACGGCACCCTCGACGACCTGAAGGGCGCCAAGCGTGAAGCCATGGCCCGCACCATCACCCGCCTGGCCCGCCCCGGCGCCGCGTTCCTCCTGTGGTGCTTCTACGGCAACCCGAACGCCCTCCCCAGATTCCGCTTCAAGGGCGTCAGCCGCCCCTTCGCCGGCCTGTCACACGGAGAAGAACAAGCACTATTCGCGATGCCCTTCGACATCGAAATCCTGGCCAAGCCACCACCCGGCGAGCACGGCCACGCCTGCTTCCTGATGACCCGGCGCTGACCACGTGGACGTGGCCGCGTTCGCCGAGGATGCCCGCGCCCTCTATGCCATCGGACCCGACGAGGAGCGCGTCGCGACCGACCGGTTCGTCGTGACCTTCTCGCCCGGCGACCATTTCTGGTCCACGGCGGTTGCCCGCGTGCGGTTCGAGGAGGGCGCCGTCCAGGACGGTCTGGACGAGGTCCGCCAATTGATGGCTGCACGCGGTCGCCGAGCCGCGGCCTGGACGATCGGGCCGTCGGCCACGCCGGGTGACATCGTCTCCCAGCTCGTGCGACTCGGGCTGGAGTCGGAGTCCGAGACCGGATCGGCGATCCTGGTGCTGACGGACGAGCCGGCGCCGCCGCCTGCGTCCTTCGCCGTGCGCCCGGTTTCCACCTTTGATGAGCATCTCGCAGCGATCGAGGTGGCCATCGAGGGCTTCGGGTTCTCGGATGAGGATGCGGCCGACGAACGCCGGCGCGCGCAGCAGACGTTCGATGCCGAGCGCCGGGGAGGGCACGTGATCCGGCTGCTCGCCTTCGACGGAGAGCGCCCGGTCGCCACCGGTGAGGGCCGCGTATCTCCCGTCGGCATCTACCTGGGCGGCGGAGCCACGATCCCGTCCCATCGCCGCCGCGGCGCGATGAACGCCCTCGTGGGGGCGGGGTGGAGGGAGGCCGTCACCCGAGGGACGCCGACCCTGGTGACGTACGGAGGAGAGATGTCGACATCGCCCCTCGAACACCTGGGCTTCCGAGCGGTCGGCCACGTCCGCCACCTGATCGACCGCCTCGACTGAGTCGCCTTCAGCGACGCTCGCACGCCGCATGGAACGCTTGCAGGCGGGGCCGCGGGGCCCCAGGGGGGACCGCGGAGGAACGCGGTGGGGAGCCGAAGCTGTTCGCACGGCGTCCCCCGCTCGCGTTCCGGGAGCGGTGGGCCCCGTGAGTCCCGCGGCAGCCGCCGACACGGCCGGGACGTGAGGGTTTCAGAGCATGTGCGAGTGGAGGCGGAGTCGAGGCGAGCGAGCGCCAGCGAGCGAGACCGAGCGCAGCCGGAGCGAGTTCCCGCGAAGCGGGATGCAGTCAGGAGATCTTGTGGCGCTCCAGGAGCTGGCGGGCGATCACGATCTTCTGGATCTCGCTGGTCCCCTCGCCGATCAGCAGGAACGGGGCGTCGCGGTACAGGCGCTCGATGGTGTACTCGGCCGAGTAGCCGTACCCGCCGTGCACGCGCAGGGCGTCGGTGACGATCTCGTGGCAGGCCTCGGTGCAGAAGTACTTGGCCATCCCGGCCTCCAGGTCCGACCGCTCGCCGGCGGACTTCTTCTTGGCCGCGTTCAGCAGCATGAGCCGCGCGGCCTCCAGCTTGGTACCCATGTCGGCCAGCTTCTCCTGGATCATCTGGTGCTGGGCGATGGGCTTGCCGAAGGCGTGGCGCTCCTGGGCGTAGCGGATGGCCTCCTCGAACGCGCGCGTGGCCAGGCCGACGGCGCGGGCGGACACGTTCACCCGGCCCACCTCGATGCCGTCCATGACCTGGCGGAACCCGTCGCCCTCGCTCCCCAGCAGGTTCGCCACGGGCACCCGGTGGTCCTCGAAGACGAGCTCGGTGGTCTCCACGCCGTGGTAGCCCATCTTCTCGATGTTCGGGGGGATGGTGATGCCTTCGAACTTCTGCGCGCCGGGCTCCTTCTCCACGAACAGCAGCGACATGCCCCGGTACGGTGGGTCGGCCTCCGGGTCGGTCTTGCACAGCAGCACCACCAGGCCCGCGCGCAGGCCATTGGTGACCCACATCTTGGTGCCGTTGACCACGTACTGGTCGCCGTCGCGGACGGCTCGGCACTGGATGGACTGGACGTCGGAGCCCGCGCCCGGCTCCGACATGGACAGCGCCGCGCGCAGCTCTCCCGTGGCCATCCGCGGCAGCCACCGCTGCTTCTGCTCGTCCGTGCCGTACTTCTTGAGCAGGTAGACCGCCATGAAGTGCGTGTTCAGGATGCCGGACAGCGACATCCAGCCCCGGGACAGCTCCACGCCGGCCAGCGCATAGGTCAGCAGGTCGAGCCCGGCGCCGCCGTACTCCTCGGGCACGGTGAGCCCGAACAGGCCGAGCTCCTTCATCCCCTCCACGATCTTCTCGGGGAACTCGTCGGCGTGCTCCAGCTCGTTGGCCACCGGGATGACCTCGCGCTCCACGAAGTCGCGGACGGTGGCGATGACCTCGCGTTGCTCGTCGGTCAGCTCGACCAGCTCGACCCGAGCGCTCATTGAGCGGCCTCCCCGTTCCCCGGAACGAAGTCCTCCAGCTTCTTCTGCCGGGACATGCCGGCGGCCCGGCCCCGCATGGCCAGCTGCTCGGCCATCTTCCGGCTGGCCTCGTCGATCATCTCGGTGCCGAACATGACCGCGCCGCGGAGCTCCACGTCGGTGGCGTGCCGGTAGGCCTCCAGCATGGCCTCGGCCTTGTCGAACTCCTCCTGGGTCGGCGAGAACACTTCGTTCAGCACGTCGACCTGGCCGGGGTGCAGCGCCCACTTCCCGTCGTAGCCCAGGGCCCGGCTGCGCGTGGCCATCTCCCGGAACCCGTCCAGGTCCTTGATCACCAGGTACGGGCCGTCGATGGCCTGGAGGCCCGCGTCGCGCGCCGCGATCAGGATGGTCGTCAGGACGTGGTGCCAGTGGTCCCCCGGGTAGCCGGGCATGGGAAGCCCCGCCGTCACCGTTGGCAGACCCAGCGACGCGCTCATGTCCGCCGGACCGAATATTCCAGCCACCGTTCGGTTGGAGGCCGTGAAGATCTCGTCGATGTTCGTGAGGCCTGCCGCTGTCTCAATCTGCAGTTCGAGGGCGATCCGCCTTTCGAGACCGACGGTGTCCTCGATCTGACGGAGGAGGTTAGCGACGAATGTGACGTCAGACTCGCTCTCGACCTTTGGGATCATCACGAAGTCGAGGTACCCCCCCGCCTGCTCAACCACCTCGACAATGTCCCTGTAGCACCACTTGGTGTAGACGCCGTTCACCCGGACTCCGATGGACTTGCCCCTCCAGTCTCCTTCGACGAGAGCCTTGACAACGAGCCCGCGGGCCTCCTCCTTCGCGCCCGGGGCGACTGAATCCTCCAAGTCGAAGAAGACCTCGTCGGCTGGCAGAGTCGAGGCCTTCGCCATCATCTTGGGCGAGGAACCAGGGACCGAGAGGCACGAACGCCTCGGGCGAATACGCTGCTGGTCGAGGTTGTCGTTCATGGCCGGGATTCTAGGCGGCAGACTTCGATGACATTTTCCGGAGAAGCGTCACGGACCGCTGATCGCCCAGGGGTCCGTCCGCCTGGGTCGCCGAGACGTTCGGCCAATCGACGCCTGGATCACATGAGCCCGGCGAGGGTGGCCTGCCGCCAACGATGTCGTCGCCTCCTGTCAACGCCTGCCGAAACTTGAACAGAAACCATTGGCGTGAGGTGATCAGTCTTCACCCGGGCATCGACAGCCTCCGTGCCGAAAGGACGATCTAGCCAGTCCGACGCATCGCCCGCTACCCGGGAGGGCCTGTGGCGACCGAGGATCGCGGGATTTGCAAGAGTATGCCCCCACCATGACAACGACCGCCAAGCCCAAGCTCACCCTCGTGCCCCGGCCCACCCACACCACGCTCACCATGGTGTTCGGGCCCGCCCGATCCCGGTTCTTCCCCCGAGCCCTCGCCCACGCTCGGGCAGCGGGTGCCGAGCTCACGGAGCTCACCCCGGGGCGGTTCCGGGCCACATTCATCCTCCGGTCCGACCCCGCGGTGGTCGCCCACCTGGGGGCCCTGTGCAAGCTCGTCCGTCACTGGCGGAGAACCGAGATGAAGGCAGACGGCCACCGAGTCTCGGGCGCCCTGGTGCAAGAGATGGGATCTTGTGCCGCGGATCAACTGGTGCGACACGGGGCGTGCCGAGACCCGTTCCACGGCGTGGCCGCCCGGTGCGGCCCCTGCCCCCTGGTTGATCCGGGGCGAACCCTCCGGGACCTCCCCCGCCGTCAGGCGGGCGATCGCCCCGAATCCCGATCAGCCAGCACCGCCCGTATCCGAAGATCCGCGTCGAGAGGCACGGGAGGCCCCGCCCTGCGCCTGGTCAAAGAAGGAGACCCTCCCCCGAGGCTGGCCACCAGGTTCACGGTCCTGTTCGGCCCGTCGCGGGCCCTGGACTTCCCGAGGGCCCTGGCCCGAGCCGAAGACGGCGCGAGCGCTCTCAGTGAGCTGCCCGACGGGTCATGCCTTGCGGAGTTCGTGCTGGCCCTCGACCCCGGGCCCTACCTGGCCCTCGAAGGTTTCCTTCGGCTCCTCCTGTCTCTGCGAGGGGCCGAGGTCACGAAGGACGGGTTTCCGGTACCCCTCGGTCGGGCTCTGGCAACGGCCCGCCGGGAGCGACGGCTGCTGAGGCCGACGTACGTCGTCCCGCCACCGAGGGATCTCGTATCGCTCCTGGTGGACGACCTCACAGATGGTCCGGGCGATGCGGCCGACCTGTCAGGGCCGCCGTGGACAGAACCCCGGCACTGGGGTCACGATCCGGATTCACCTCAGTCGCTCGCCGGGGTGAGCCTGCCGTGCTCTTCCTGGAGGCCCGCTGACGGCCGGGGGCCGTCGGTTTCCCATCGTTCGTGAGAGACAAGAAGAGGCGACCTGCTGGGGCGAGCGCGAACACGAAGAACGGTCTAGTCTGGAAGCACAAGAGCGGCACTGGAAGGAATGGGATGGGAACCGCTGACGGCGAGGGCCGTCGGGGTTCCCATCGTCGTTCCACGAGAGAAATCGAAGGCAGTGGAATGAGCACAGCGACAGCACCAGAAGAGGAGTCCCCGGCCACCTCGGTCACCCCCAAGCAGCGTCAGGCCCTGGCCCTGCTGGCGGAGGGGGCATCGGACTCCGAGGTGGGCCGGGAGCTCGGGGTCAACCGCCACACCGTCGGGGCGTGGCGACGCGATCAGGCCTTCGCCGGGGAGCTCGAGGAGCAGGCCCGGGCCCGAGCCGATGAGCTGGCGGCCACCCTCAAGGCGGGGCGGGAGGACATCGTGGGACTCATCCCCCAGGTGGTGGGGGTCCTGCAGGAGGCTCTGCGGGCCACCACCGCCGTGGTGGACGGCACCGGCCAGGTCCACGACATCCCCCACTGGAACGGGAGGCTCGGGGCCATCCGGCTCCTGCTGCAGATCTCGGGGATGCTCGTGCCGGCCCCCGAGGAGAAGGACACCCGGCCGGTGACGATCGTCATCCCTCCGGAGACCGCCGACCGGGTGGACGAGGTGCTTCGCAAGCGCGGTCTCACGCCCGCTCGGTGACCCCGGGGCCGACCCGGCCGGCCTGGTCCGGCGCGCCACGCGCGCCACGGCCCCCCGGGGGAGGCACACATCGATCCAAGATGCCGGGGGGGAGGGGGGTGGCTAATTCTGGTTCTCCTCACCTTTCCGTGGGTAGCCGGACCGTGATCCCTCCGCAGCACAGGTAGATCATCGCGATGACCGCGGCGGCCGAGTGGTGCCCGTAGCCCCGGTGGTTGATGAGCCGGATCTTCGAGTTGAGCCCCT
>WNGH01000044.1_pt1 | contig 89462 bp, 83 predicted proteins | sample 5400631 | NCBI WGS metagenome assembly WNGH01 (sample SAMN13153373, study PRJNA577476) | soil metagenome | isolation source: 115 cm soil or saprolite under Garry oak tree replicate 1 | place: USA:California | collected 2016-06-15
CTGGGTCGACCGGACCCCGTACGACGCCGCCCGGCACGGTGGCGCCAAGCGACTCGAACTCGGCCGAAAGGAGGTGGCCTGAAAACAGCCCTGCAGCGCCCATGAGAGGCGGGTGGGTTGACACAGAAGGTGTCACGCGATCACGTCGCGATCCGCCGCCCGGAGAGGGTCACGCGGAAGAGGGCCTCGAGCCGGGGGACGGTGAACTCGGCGCTGCGGTGCACGATGCCTTCCATGCCGACGGCCTGGGCTCCTTCCACGTTCTGCAACAGGTCGTCCACGAACACGCACTGCCCGGCCGGGACGCCCAGCCGTTCGGCCGTCAACAGGTAGATCTCGGGCTCGGGCTCGGGCTTGCGGGCGCCGACCTCACCGGAGATGACCACCTGGTCGTACAGCTCCGGGAAGTGCTCGCGCTGGTACGCGCCGCCGCCCCAGCTGTTCGACACGAGCGCCGTGCGGATGCCGGCGGCGCGGGCTTGCCGGATGGCTTCCACCATGGCCTCGTCCGGATCCATCCCGGCGTTCATGCGGTTCTTCAGGCCCTGCCAGTCCAGCGGTTCGTCCAGTCCCGCGGAGAGCGTGGCCGCCATCCACCGCTCGAACTCCTCCAGGTCGATCTCGCCGCGCTCCAGGCGGGCCATCGCGCCGTCGGGGTTGCCGCCCCCGTAGGCGTCCTCGATGAGGCCCTTGAACACGCTCGGATCGACGCCGGCCTCCAGGCAGAACTTCGCGAACACCCGTCCCATCGAGGAGGTCATCACCCCGCCGTAGTCGACCAGCAGCGCCCGGAAGGAACCTTCAGCCGGCATCATGGATCAGGGTGAGCGCGCGGCGGGCCAGCTCGGGGACGCCATCCTCCAGCTCGGCGAAGAACGGGTCGTCGGTGACCCCGGCCAGGTGGCGCGCGTAGCTCCCCTCCAGCAGCACGGCGAGCTTCCACACCGCCAGGACCAGGTAGAAGGATATGTCGGCGGCCGGCCGGCCGGTGCGTTCCCGGTAGCGGTCCAGGAGCTCCTCCCGCCCCCGGAACCCCGGGAGCCGGGTCAGGCCGGCGTCGCGCTCCATGGGGTCTTCCGGATCGCCCGCTTCGCGCCAGAACGAGACCATCCAGCCCGCGTCGGCCAGCGGGTCGCCGATGGTGGACATCTCCCAGTCGAAGATCGACACCAGCCGGGCCGGCGGATCCGGGTGGAACGCCACGTTGTCCAGCTTGTAATCGCCGTGCACGATCGAGGGCGGCGCGTCCGCCGGGAGGTGCTCGGCCAGCCATGCACCCACCCGGACCAGGTCGGGGAGGGGCCGGGAGAACTGCGTGGCCAGCTCCAGCTGGCCCCGCCACCGCCGGACCTGCCGCTCCAGGTAGCCCGTGGGCCGGCCCCACCCGGCCAGCCCCACCGCCTGCCAGTCCACCGCATGCAGCTCGGCCAGGGCGTCGACCAGCTCGTCGCCGATGGCCCCCCGAGCCTGGACGTCCTCGACGAACCCGGGCGGAAGCTCGCCGCGGATGACGAACCCGCGGACCCGTTCCATCAGGTAGAAGGGCGCGCCGATCACGGCCTGGTCGTCGCAGGCCAGCACGGGACGCGGCGCCCGGACCGGCGTGCGGACCAGCGCGGACAGCACGCGGTACTCGCGGAGGAGGTCATGGGCGGTCGGCAAGAACGCCCCGCGGGGTGGCCGCCGGAGCACCCATTCGTCCGGACCGCGGCGCACGAAGAAGGTCTCGTTGGAGTGCCCGGCCATGTGCCGCTGGACCTCCACGCGGCCCGGGCCGGGCAGGCGGCCGTCCAGGAACCGTTCCAGGGCCTCCGCGTCGACCAGCGGGCGCTGGCGGTCCTCGGCCCGGGGGCCGGCCTCGGTCACGCCCTCACTCCACGGCTCCGATCAGCCGCGCCCGCAGCGATTCGTCGGCGGCCATGTCGATGGCGGTCCAGGCCATGGCCAGCGCGCCCTCGATGGCGGCGCGATCGGCCGGCTCGGTCACGCACCGCGCGGTGAAGTCTGGCTGGTGGTTCACGGCCGGCATGGAGTCGATGCCGAGCGCCGGGTGGATCGAGGGGATGGCCAGCGACACGTTCCCCATGTCCGTGGACGCGGCGGCTTTCTTCACCAGGTCGCCCAGGTCGGGGAACGACCGCCCGATCGCTTCGGCGTTCTGCCGGTAAAGCCGGGCCATGTCCGGGTCGTGGCGCATCTCCGCGTAGGCGGGGTACTCGTTCACGATCTCGAGCGTCGCGCCGGTGGCCAGGGCGCCCGCCTCGAAGCACCGCAGGACCTTGTCCTTGACCTCCTGGAGCTCGGCCATGGTGGAGGCCCGGACCATGTACTGGGCTTCGGTGTGGCCGGGAACGATGTTCTGGGCCTCGCCACCCTTGGTCACGATCCCGTGCACGCGGTCGGTCTGGCGGAGGTGCTGACGGAGCAGCCCGATCCCCACCTGCGCCACCACCAGCGCGTCCGCGGCGTTGATCCCCAGCTCGGGGAAGGCCGACGCGTGCGCCTCCCGCCCGGTGTAGCGGAGGTCCCACGACACCGCGGCGATGATGGGCATCTCCACCAGCTCGAACGGCGCCGGGTGGACCATCATGGCCGCGTGCGCGCCGTCGAACCCTCCGCGCTCCAGCATCAGGATCTTCCCGCCGCCGCCCTCCTCCGCGGGGGTCCCGATCACCGAAACGGTCAAACCGGCATCGTCGGCCACTTCGGCCAGGGCCAGCCCCGCGCCGACCCCGGCGGCGGCGATGACGTTGTGGCCGCACGCGTGGCCGATGTCGGGGAGGGCGTCGTACTCGGCGCAGATGGCCACGTGCAGGGGCCCGGAGCCGGCGGTGGCGCGGAGCGCCGTGGGCAGCTCGCAGATCCCGCGTTCCACCTGGAAGCCGCCGAGCTCGAGAGCCTCGGCCACCCACGTCGAGGCCCGTTCCTCCTCGTAGCCGAGCTCCGGGTGGGCGTGGATGCGGTGGCTGAGGTCGAGCAGCGCGTCACGGGCCTTCTCCAAGCGGGCTCGCGCCGCCTCCTTCAGGCCGTCCGCGCTCATGCCACCCCTCCCGTCGCGCCCTTGGTGGTCCGCTCGCTGAGGTATGCCTTGAACAGGTTCCGTGCGATCACCATGCGGTGGACCTCGGAGGGGCCGTCGTAGATCCGCGCGGCCCGCGCGTCCTGGTAGAACCGGGCCAGCGGGACGTCCGTGGCGATGCCCAGGGAACCGAACACCTGCACCGCCCGGTCCAGGATGCGCCCCAGGGCCTCGGCCACGAACACCTTCACCATGGAGATCTCCTGGCGGTGGTCGAGGCCCAGATCGATCTTCCACGCCGCGTGCAGCACCATCAGGCGCGAGGCATACAGCTCGATGGCCGAGTCGGCCAGCATCCACTGGATGGCCTCGTGCTCGGCCAGCCGCTTGCCGAAGGCCTCGCGTTCCAGGGCCCGGCCTGCGGCCAGGTCCAGGGCGCGCTGCGAGACCCCGATCCACCGCATGGCGTGCCCGATCCGGCCCATGCCCAGGCGCTGTTGCGACAGCGCGAAGCCCTCGCCGCGGCCGCCCAGCATGGCGTCGGCCGGCACCCGGCACCCTTCCAGCCGCACCTCGCAGTGGCCGCCCGGTCCCGCCGAGCCCATCACCAGGATCTCCCGGACCACCTTCCAGCCGGGGGTGTCGGCGTCCACCAGAAACAGGGAGTACCGGCGGTGCGCCTTCTCCTCCTCCGGGTCGGTCATGGCCACCACGATGGCGAACGCGGCCCCCGCGGCTCCGGACACGAACCACTTCTCGCCGTCGATGACCCACTCGTCGCCGTCCTGCACGGCCCTCGTGCGGAGCTGCCGTGGGTCGGAGCTGGCCACGTCCTGCTCGGTCATGGCGAAGCAGGAACGGATGTGCGCCTCCGCCAGCGGCCGCAGGTACCGCTCCCGCTGCTCGGCCGAGCCGGCCTCCAGAAGCAGGTGCATGTTCCCCTCGTCGGGGGCCATGACGTTCAGGGCCAGCGAGGCCAGCCCGGACACCCCGAGCTCCTGCGACACCAGGGCCATCCCCAGCGCGCCGAGGCCCAGGCCGCCCCATTCGGCGGGGAGGTGCGGCGTCCACAGCCCGGCCGCACGGGCGCTGGCCCGCAGGTCCGGCAGGAACGACTCGTAGTCCTCGGAGCCCGCAAGCTTCGCCTCGACCGGGAGCACCTCGTCCCGCACGAACGCGGCCACCTTCCCCCGGATGTCATCCAGCTCGGGCGGAACCGTGAAATCGATCATTGGCCCTCCTGCACCAGTTCGACCAGCACCCCGGCGAACCCCTTCGGATGTGCGAACGCCACCGTGGTCCCCCGGGAGCCGGGCCGGGGGGCTTCGTCCACCAGTGGGACGCCCTCGGCTCGCAGCGCCTCGAGGGCCGCGGCGACGTCCGGGACCCGGTACCCCACGTGGTGCACCCCCTCCCCCCGACGTTCCAGGAACTTCCCGACCGGGGTGTCGGGACCGAGGGCCGCAAGAAGCTGCACGTAGGACGTCCCCACACGGAACAGGACCTCCTCCACCCCCTGGTCCGGGACGGTCTCCCGGTGCACCGGCTCCGCTCCCAGGACCGTGCGATACAGGGCCACCGAGGCCTCCAGGTCACGGACGGCGATCCCCACGTGGTCGATCTCCGTCGCGCCGATGCCGCCCGGAAGGGTCATGGCGAGCCGGTCGCCTCCTTTCCGGTCCGGGCCGGCCGCCGCCGCCCCCGCGGGGGAGCCGGCTGCAGCCGCTGGATCAGGTCCAGGGCCTCGGTGAAATGGTAGGCGGGGATGGTCAACGCCCTGGTCAGGGCGGCCACTCCTTGGTACCGGAGCTTGGCCACGTCGACCCGGGGTTCCGCCCGCTCGTTCGGGTTCGTGGCGTAGAACTCCACCAGCTCCATGAACTGCTTGATGGAGGGGACCAGGCCGCCCCGCTCGTATGCGTAGATGGTCTGCTGGGCGGCCGGGCATCCCGGCCGGCCCGCCGCGTCCCGGACGGCGCGGTACCCGGCAGAGCGGCGCAGACCGCGCAGGAGGGCCCCGATGGTTCGGGCGGTCTCCTCGTCGATGCGTTCGAGCTTCTTCCTGGGCATGGGCACGTTCCGTCAGGGTCCCTCTCGGCCGTGCTCACCATAGCGGCTCCGATCGGCCGGTTGCAGAGACGGCTCTGCGCCGTGGGTCCCTCAGCCCGACGGACCGAGCAACGGGCCAAACGGCGGATGGTTCCGCCGGACGTCCATGGGTAGCATCGCCCCGTCCTGATCCGACCAAGGCCGCGGGAGGCGAGGCACGAGGTGACCAGGCGAGACGAGAGCACGGCGTTCGTGCGGGACTCGCAGCTCCTTCGGGCCGGGCGGGCGGACGTGGCCAGGGTCAGGGCCCGCACCCGCCATCGCCGCATCACCCGCCTGGCCGTCGTCCTGGGCGCACTGCTCGGCTTCGTGTGGTTCCGGTACCTGACCGGGAACCCGATCGGGGTGCCGCACCTGCCCTCCGGCGCCGAGCTGTGGCTGCCCCCGCTCCTGCTGGTGGTACTGCTGGCGGCGGCGCTGCTGCTGCCGATGGCCGCCAACTCCCGCTCGCCCCACCTGCTGATCCGCCCAGAGCACATCGAGCTGGGGCTGTTCGACGTGAAGGGGCTGGACGGCCAGGTGGAAGAGGTCCTGCACACCCTCGACGTGTTCATGGGCTACGCCACGTTCCGGGAGCAGCTGGGCGGGAACCCCCGACGGGGCATGCTATTCGAGGGTCCGCCGGGCACCGGCAAGACGTTCATGGCCAAGGCCATGGCCAAGCAGGCGGGGGTGCCCTTCCTGTTCGCGTCCTCGCCCGCCTTTCAGTCCATGTTCTTCGGGATGACGGCGTCGCGGATCCGGGCGTTCTTCAAGGCCCTGCGCAAGGCGGCTCGCCGGGAGGGCGGGGCCATCGGGTTCATCGAGGAGATCGACGCCATCGGAGCGACCCGGGGCGCGCTGTCCGCGGTGCCGGCGCCGGAGGACGTGACGGGCGGCCGCGCTGTCTCGCGGATGGTCTCGCCGGGGACCGGCGGCATGGTCAACGAGCTGCTCATCCAGCTCCAGTCCTTCGACCAGCCGCCCCTCCGGTCGCGCATGTGGTACCGCGTGATCGAGTGGCTGAACGGCTACATCCCCGAGGGGCGGCGCATCGAGGCCGGGAAGCCCCTCTATCACAACATCCTCCTCATCGCGGCGACCAACCGGGCCGACGACCTGGACCCGGCGCTGCTGCGGCCGGGGCGGTTCGACCGGCGGCTGTACTTCGACCTCCCCACCAAGCAGGGGCGCCGCGACCTGATCGACTTCTTCCTGGCCCGCAAGGCCCACCACGAGCAGCTGGACGCCGACGAGGTCCGCGACCGGCTGGCCCATGACACCCTGGGCTACACCCCGGTCATGATCGAGCACCTCTTCGACGAGGCGCTGCTGGTGGCCCTGCGCGACAGCCGCCGCGAGATGAACCATGCCGACGTGTACGACGCCAAGCTGACCGAGGAGGTCGGCATGAAGCAGCAGGTGGTGTACACGGAGGAGGAGCGCCGGGCCGTGGCCACCCACGAGGCCGGCCACGCCACCGCCGCGCACTTCCTGGGGACCGAGCGGCGGCTGGAGGTGCTGTCCATCATCAAGCGCAGCAAGTCCCTCGGGCTGCTCGCGCACGGCGACCGGGAGGAGCGCTTCACCCGGGCCCGCTCCGAGCTGGAGGCCTCGGTGGCCATCTCGCTGGGCGGGCTGGTGGCCGAGGAGCTGTTCCTGGGGGAGAGCGGGACCGGGCCGGCCAACGACCTGGCCGCCGCCACCCAGGTCGCCGCCACCATGGTGGGCGCGCTGGGCATGGCCGGGACGATGGTCTCCTACGAGGCCATGGACAGCGGTCCGATCGCGTCCGGGAACCTGGTGGCCAAGGTCCTGTCGGACGACGACGGCAAGCGCCGGGTCGAGGACATCCTGAACGCCCAGAAGGAACGGGTGGCCGCGCTGCTGGACGAGAACCGCGACGTGGTCGAGGCTCTCCGCGACGCCCTGATCGAACGCGACGAGCTGGTCGGCGACGCCATCGTCGAGGTCATCGACCACGCCCTGGCGACGCGGACCCGCTGACGACGGCCGAAAGCCCTCTGGGACGGGTTGCGGCGCCAATGTGACGTATACTTACGACGGATGAGCGCCGTCCTGGAAGCTGTGGCACAGTTGGCCCGACCCGCCGACGCCGCGAAGCAGGTGGCTACCCTCAACCGGCGGCTCGCGCGTGCATCGACGGTTCCCGCCGACATCCGCGCCGCCGTGCACGAGATCGCGTCCGCTCTCGTGGACGGCACGTCCATGGCGCGGTGGGAAGCGATCGACCCCTACTTCGCCCTCGTCGTCCACCGCGCCGTGATCCAGGCCCAGGAGGCCGTGGAGCGCCGCGATGCCCGGCGCGCCCGTGACCAGCTGCGGGTCGCTCTGGAGAGCCTTCGCCAGGGCTTCGCCGCGATCGCCGAGAACGAACCCGTTGCCGACGAGCGCTCGCCAAAGGAGATCGCGCGCTGGCTCGCCGAGACCGCCGAGATCTCGCAACGCCGGCTGGCCGAGTTGTTCGGCGTGAGCCTGCGCCAGTTCCAGCGGTGGGTGTCCCCGCAGGTGTCGACCGGGCCCGAAGGCGACGATGCCCGTCGGGTCCGTGCGGTGGCCAGGATCGTCAACCAGTTGCGCTTCGTGCTGACCCCTACGGGCGCGATCGAGTGGTTCTCGTGGCCGCGGGAGGACCTCGACGGCGCGACCCCGAGGGACCTTCTCGACCACACCACCCGGCTCCCCGAGCTCACCGCGATCGCCGGCAGCATGCGGGCGACGACGGCGAGCTGAGCCCGCTCAGAACCGTGGTCGTCGCCTACCGCCAGGCCAACTACGGCACCCCGCTGCGAACCGAGCCGGCCCGTGCGCCGGGTCGCTACCACACCGGGACCGAGCCGTCGCCGACGCAGTACCTGTGCCTGCATCCGCTGGGGCCCCTGGCGGAGTTCATGCGCCGGAATGCGTTCCGAACGGAGGAACAGCTCCGGGCGACTCGCCTGCGCACCTGGGCCCTGCGGGTCGAAGACGATGGACTCGAGGAGATCGGCTTCCACGACGCTGGGGGCTACGGCATCGACCCGGCCGCGCTCGTGGACGACGAGGTCACCGAATGCCAGCGCCTCGCTGCGGCGGTGCGGCCCACCGGCTCGCCGGGGATCATCGTGCCGAGCGCCGCGCTGCCCGGCGCGCAGAACGTCGTGCTGTTCGGCCCTCGGGTCGGGTCGCCCTACCTCCTCGAGCCGCTTGGCGAGGTCGACGTGCCCGAGAGCGTCACCGCGGAGGACGGTCGGCCCATCGCCGGCCTCCTGGAACGCGTTCGCTTCCGCGGTGATCCCCACCCCGCGCTGGAGGCCTGGCACCGAGGCGACGAGTACGTGTTCGAGGAACCGGACTGGAGCTTCCCGGCGTAGGAACCACGCCTGGCGACCCTCAGCTCTCGGGACCGCCCCCCGGCGGGTGGCCCGAGCCTCCTCTGATCGACTCGTACCGGGCGATGATCAGCCCTCCCAACAGGCCGAAGAACGCCCCCACCGACAGGATGCCGAAAATGCCCGCCGCCTTCGCTGTCGACGAGCTCGGGCTGAGGATGGTGACGATCGTCATCACGATCCACAGTGCGAGCGCGAGATAGAAGACGGCGGCCACCAGCCGTATCGGACTCTGCTGCGCCGCGGGTCGTTGCACGTCCTCCCTCCCTTCGGGTCGGAACCGCCCATTCAGGGCCGGAGCGTAGACTGGTAATACCGCACAGAACAGGAGCGTTGCCATGACTCCATCCGTCATCGTCGCGGGCGTGCGGACGCCCATCGGGAAGTTCGCCGGAGGGTTCAAGGACCTGGCCGCCGTGGATCTCGGCGCGGTGGCCATGCGCGAGGCGCTGGCCCGCTCGGGAGTGCCGGCCGACCGCGTGGACTACGTGATCATGGGGCAGGTGCTCCAGGCGGGGGCGGGGCAGATCACCGCCCGCCAGGCCGCCATCAAGGCCGGCGTGCCCAAGGAGGTCCCCGCCATCACCATCAACAAGGTGTGCCTGTCCGGCCTGAACGCCATCGCCCTGGCGGACCAGCTGATCCGGGCCGGCGAGATCAAGGTGGCGGTTGCCGGCGGGATGGAGTCGATGACCAATGCGCCGTATCTCCTGCCCGACGCTCGGTTCGGCTCGCGCCTGGGGAACTCGCGGATCGTGGACTCGATGATCTACGACGGGCTGTGGTCGACCTTCACCGACCAGCACATGGGGGAGTCCTCCGACGAGGTGAACGCCGAGCTGTCGCTGAGCCGGGAGGACCAGGACGCCTGGTCGGCCCGGAGCCACCAGCGGGCCGCCGCGGCGTGGGACCAGGGCCGGATGGGCCAGGAGGTCGTCCCGGTGGAGGTCCCCCAGCGCAAGGGGGACCCGGTGGTGGTGGACCGCGACGAGGGCATCCGGCACGACACCACGGCCGAGAGCCTGGGCGGACTGAAGCCCGCGTTCAAGCCCGATGGGACCATCACCGCCGGGAACGCGTCGCAGATCTCCGACGGCGCGGCCGCGGTCGTGGTCATGGCTCCCGAGGTGGCCGAGGAGCTGGGCGTCACGCCCCTGGCGGAGGTCGTGGCCCACGGCATGTCCGCCGAGCGCTACGCCTACCTGCACACGGTCCCCGCGCTGGCCATGCAGAACGCCCTGAAGAAGGCGGGCCGGGACGTCCACGACCTCGGCCTGATCGAGATCAACGAGGCGTTCGCCTCGGTCGCGCTGAACGCCACCCGCATGCTAGGCGCCGACGAGGAGATCGTGAACGTGAACGGCGGCGCGGTCGCGCTGGGCCACCCCATCGGCGCCTCCGGGGCTCGCCTGGTCCTGACGCTGGCGTACGAAATGCGCCGCCGCGGCGTCGACCTCGGTGGCGCCTCGCTGTGCGGCGGAGGCGGGCAGGGCGACGCGCTGATCATCCGCCGCGTGGCGTGACCGCCGGGGCCTCGCGGAACGTCGAGACCGCGCTGCTGGTCCCCCTGCCGGAGGCCGAGCCGCTGGTGGGGCCGTGGCGCCAGCGGTACTCCCTCGACGCGCGCAAGGGCGTGCCCGCCCACGTGACGGTGATGTTCCCGTTCCTGCCTCCCTCCGAGATCGGGCCGGACGTGGTGGGGGAGCTGAACGAGGTGCTGGGGCGGTTCGAGCCGTGGGACCTGCGGCTGGTCGGGCCGGCCCGGTTCGACCCGGGCGTCCTGTACCTCGAGCCGGACCCCGCCGAGCCCTTCCTCGAGCTGACCCGGGTGGTGATGGAGCGCTTCCCCGGCCTCCTGCCGTACGGGGGTCAGATCGCCCTCGACGACCTGGTTCCGCACCTCACGGTGGCGGACTGCCAGCCGACAGGGCTTTGTGAGGACGACGACGTCCTGGACCGCGCGGAACGCGAGATCGCCGGCGCGCTGCCGCTGGACGCCACCGCCAGCCAGGTGTGGCTGATGTCCGGCAACGGCTCCTGGAAGGTGGACGCCCGCTTCGCCCTGCACGGCGACCTGACAGTCTGACGTCATGGGCACGGGAGGTCTGTCGTCGGCGCGGCTGGGCCGGATGCACGACGTCATGGCCGGCCACGTCGACGGGGGCGGCGTGCCCGGTCTGGTCACCCTCGTCGCCCGGCACGGGGAGGTGCACGTCGACGCCATCGGGACGATGGCGCAGGGAGGAAGCGCCCCGATCGGGCGCGACACGATCTTCCGCATCTCGTCCATGACCAAGCCGGTCACGGCTGCGGCGGCCATGATCCTGGTCGAGGAGTGTGCGCTCCGGCTGGACGAGCCGGTCGACCGGCTGCTCCCCGAGCTGGCCGGCCGCAGGGTCCTGCGGCGAATGGACGGGCCGCTCGACGACACCGTGCCCGCGAACCGGCCGATCACCGCGCGCGACCTGCTGACGTTCCGGATGGGGTTCGGACTGGTCATGGCGCCGCCCGGCACCTATCCGATCCAGCAGGCCATGGACGAGCTGCGCCTGGGCCAGGGGCCGCCCGCCCCGTCGACGCCGCCCGAGCCCGACGAGTGGATCAGCCGCCTGGGGACGCTGCCGCTCCTGCACCAGCCCGGCCAGGGGTGGATGTACAACATGGGGTGTGACGTCCTCGGGGTCCTGATCGCTCGGGCCTCCGGCCGGCCGTTCGAGGCGTTCCTGCGCGAACGCATCTTCGAGCCCCTGGGGATGAAGGACACCGGCTTCCACGTGCCGGCCTCCGAGCTGGGCCGGCTGGGAACCTTCTACTGGACGGATCCCGTGACCGGGGAGCTGATGCTGGCCGACGAGCCCGCGGATGGCCAGTGGAGCCGGCCGCCCGCGTTCCCGTCGGGTGCCGGTGGCCTGGTCTCGACCGCGGACGACTTCCTTGCCTTCGGCCAGATGCTGCTGGACGACGGCAGGCACGGAAGCGAGCGGATCCTGTCCAGGCCCTCGGTCGAACTGATGACCGCCGACCACCTGACCACCGAGCAGAAGATGGCGTCGAGCCTGGTTCCCGGGTTCTGGGACACCCATGGGTGGGGGTTCGGCATGTCCGTGGTCACTCGAGGCGACGCCCCGGAAGGCTCGGTCGGGACGTTCGGCTGGGACGGCGGCATGGGGACCGTGTGGCACTCGGATCCGCGGGAGGACATGGTGGCCATCCTGATGACCCAGGCCGGGTGGACCTCTCCCAGCCCTCCGGCGGTCTGCCTGGACTTCTGGACCTGCGCCTACGCGGCGATCGACGACTAGGCGGCCGAGGCGTCCGCGGTACTACGCTACCCGCCGTGACCGAACTCGCTTTCGAGCTTCCCGAGGACCTCCTGCAGTTCCGCGGGCTGGTCCGAGAGATCGCCGAGGAGCGCATCGCCCCGCGGGCCGCCGAGATCGACGAGACCGACGAGTGGCCCAAGGACGTGTGGGAGCTCCTGGTCCAGAACGAGCTCATGGCCGTGGGCTACCCGGAGGCGTTCGGGGGCGCCGGGGGCGGATCGCTGACCTTCGCCGTGATGATCGAGGAACTGTCGCGCGTCTCGGCGGGCGCGGCGCTGACCCCGCTGGTGGCCCGGCTGGGAGCCATCCCCATCATGCTGTCCGGGTCCGATGAGCTGAAGCAGGAGCTGTTCGGCGGGATCTCCCGGGGCGACCACCTGATGTCCTACGCGCTGACCGAGCCGGGGTCGGGTTCGGATTCGGTGGCCATGACGACCCGGTACGAGCGCGCCGACGGCGGGTTCCGGCTGTCCGGCACCAAGCGGTTCATCACCGGCGCCGGCGTGTCGGACGCGTACACGGTGTTCGCCACGCGCGATCCGGCGCTGCGGGCCGACGGCATCTCGGCGTTCGTGGTGTACCGCGACGACTCCGGCGTCTCCTTCGGCAAGGAGGAGCGGAAGATGGGCATCCACGGGTCGCCCACCCGCGAGGTGTACCTGGACCGAACGGAGATCTCGGGGAATCGCCTCATCGGGGAAGAGGGCGAGGGGTTCAAGATCGCCATGCGGACCCTGGACTACTCGCGGCCGTCGATCGGGGCCCAGGCCCTGGGGATCGCCCAGGGCGCGTTCGACATCGCCGCCCGGTACCTCACCGAGCGCGAGCAGTTCGGCCAGAAGCTGGCGAAGTTCCAGGGGCTCCAGTTCATGCTGGCGGACATGGCCATGCAGATCGAGGCGGCCCGCCTGCTCGTGTACAAGGCGGCAGCGCTGGTGGACGCGCGCCACCCGCAGATGACGTACTTCGCGTCGGTGGCGAAGTGCCACGCGTCCGACACGGCCATGGCGGTGACCACGGACGCGGTGCAGCTGCTGGGCGGGTACGGCTACATGCGCGAGTACGGCGTCGAGCGGTTCATGCGCGACGCCAAGATCACCCAGATCTACGAGGGCACGAACCAGGTCCAGCGCCTGGTCATCGCCCGCCAGGTGCTGAAGGCCCTCTCCGGCTGACCCGACGGGGCCGCGGCCGCTCCCGGCTCAGGCAGGCGGCCCCGCGCTGAACACGCTGCTCAGATCGGTCACCGCCGCGTCGCGCGACGAGAGCGGCGCCAGGCCGAACCGGTGCTCGATGGTGGCCAGGATCGACGTCGTGTCGTGCAGCGTGGAGTCCACCACGAAGCCGCTCTGAAGGGACGGGGCGAGCACGAGCGCCGGGACCCGGGTGCCGGGGCCCCACTGGTCGTGCGGTCCGGCACGCCCGCCGAGACCAGGCGGGACCACGTGGTCCCACTGTCCGCCGAACTCGTCGTAGGTCACGATCACCATGGTGTCCGAAGCGCAGCTGCTGTTCTCGATCAGCTGGAGGAGGCCGACGAGGTGGCTGCTGCCCTTGGTCTCGCTCGTGTAGCCGGGGTGCTCGTTCTCCAGGCCGATCGGCTTGACGAAGCTCACGGCGTTGAGGTTGCAGGAGCTGGTCGACGTCTTCGCCAGATTGATGAACCGCCGCTCGTCCTGGAGGTGGGCCCGCCCGGGGGTCCCGGGCGCGAAGTTCGCGAAGTAGTTGAACGGCTGGTGGTGGAACTGGAAGACCTTGTTCGGGCAGTACGGGAAGGCGGGGTTCGGGAACGAGTAGGGGTCCGAGCAGCTGGGGCCGGTTCCGTTCGTCCACCCCGGGCCCCCCACGTCCCCGTCCGCGTTCGACCAGCCGCCGGAGTACCAGGCCCAGCTCACGCCGGCGGCGGTCAACTCGTCGCCGATCGTGGTCTGCGTCTGCGGCGGGAGCTTCGTCGGGTTGGAGCTGGTCGGCTGGTACGACGGCTGGATCGTGTTCACCGCGTAGTCACCGCACGCGCGGGCCGCGACGAGAGACGGACAGACCTGCGTGAGGGGCTGGTCGGAAACCGGCCCGGTGGCCTGGTACAGCCCGTAGTTGTTCGGCATGCCGTTCGAATCGACGACCGAATGCAGTCCGGCGGGAGCTCCCGGGTAGGTGGGAGTCGCCGCTGCGATCAGCCACTGGTGGTTCAGGAACGAGCCTCCGAACGCCCCCTGGAAGAATTCGTCGGCGATCGCATAGCTGGGATGGCCCGCCGAGTGCAGGTACGAGTAGATCGGCAGTGCGGTCGTGTTGTAGTAGCCTTGGGTGAGGCCCATCGCGTCGCTGCCGGTCGTGTAGTGGTCCATGCGCCCGCCGTCCAGCTGGTACTGCTCCTGGTAGAAGCGATGCACGATGTCCCGCGTGCAGCCGCCGGGCAGGTTGCTCGGACTGGGTGTGAGGCCGTTGGGCGCGAACACGCCCGGCTGCGGGCACGTCCTGGCGGTGGCCGGGATGTAGGTGTCGATCTGGAACGGCACGTTCTGGAAGTGGCTGGTGAAGGTCGTGCCGGTCGTCGTGTCCGTGCAGGTCGCCTTCAGCGGCGGAGATGTCAGGTTGACGTCGTCCTGCTTCAGGCACTGGAAGGGCAACCCGGCCTGATTCACCTGGATGAACGCGTCGGCGCCGGCCCTACCCCGGACGCCCTCCCAGCCGCCGTAGAGGTTGTCGAAGCTGTGGTTCTCCTCGTAGATGACCACGATGTGGTTGATCGTCGACAGCGAGTCCGTGCCGGCACCGCTCGCCGGCGAGCCGGACAGCGGGACCAGGGCCAGCGCCACGAGGGTGACCACGGACAGGAACAGGGGTGCGCGCCGCGCCATGAGCGACCTCCCTTCCCCGAAGGTGTCTTCAACTCCGCGAACGAACGGAGGTTATGCACGGTCCCGTGACGCCCGTCAAACCGGGACATGGACGAACGTCGGACGGGAGGTGAAAGTTTGGATGGCACGAGGGGGGTTGTCGTTCCGGACACCGGCGGTGTATCAACGGGGGCCGAAATCCATCTTCCCCAACCCCACATGAGGTCCACAGCCATGACAGCCACGCTCGCTTCCCCCCGACGGCTCATCTCCGCCCTGCTGGCCGCGGCGCTCGCCGCCACCATCGGGTCCGTGCGGCCTGCGGTCGCCTCGCCCGCATCGCCGAAAGCCGGGCCCACCAACGGCCGGATCGTGTTCGTCAGCGGGCGGACCGGCAACGCCGACATCTGGTCGGTGAACCCCGACGGCACCGGCCTGGTGAACCTGACCAACGACATGGGCGACGACTCGGAGCCCGCGGTGTCGGCGGACGGCACCAGGATCGCCTGGATCTCCGATCGGGACCAGGGCAACCGCGACGTCTACGTGATGAACGCCGACGGGACCGACGTGCAGCGGCTGACCACCGACCCGGAGATGGAGTCGTGGCCGTCCTTCTCGCCCGACGGCACCAGGATCGTGTTCGGGAGCAACCTCGACATCTTCAACGACACCGATCCGCAGATCTACGTCATGGGCGTGGACCGCTCGAACCTGACCCGGCTCACCACGGACGGATCGTGGGACGACCAGGCCCGGTTCTCGCCCGACGGCTCGAAGATCGTGTTCACCTCCCGCCGGGACGGCGACCCCGAGATCTGGGTGATGAACGCGGACGGGTCGGGGCAGCACGACATCTCGCACAACGAGGCGTTCGACCAGTTCCCGTCGTGGTCGCCGGACGGTCAGCTCATCGCGTTCCAGACCAACCGGGACGAGGACCCCGAGATCTACACGATGAACCCCAACGGCTCGAACCAGACCGACGCCACCAACGACCACGCGTTCCGCGACGAGTACCCGTGGTGGTCGCCGGACGGGTCGCAGCTGGTGTTCACCAGCAACCGGAGCGCGGCCGCGGGTCCGGTTGCGCCGGCCGACAGCCCGCTGCCGGACGACCGGGTGTGGGTGATGCCGTTCCCGGGCGGCCCCGCCGCGCCGTTCTCCCTTGCCGCGGGGAACCAGCCGTCGTGGGCGGCGGTCCCGCAGATTCTCGACCTCACCCTGGCCCAGCCGCCGAGCGTCGGCCCGGTGGCCACGGGCACGAAGCACCGCCTGGGATACCACGTCGCCAACGTCGGGAACCTCGACGCGGCGAACGTCACGATCCAGGCCACGCTTCCTCACCTGCTGGCGTTCGTGTCGGCCCGGCGGTGCACGGCGGAGGGCCGGGTGGTCACGTGCCAGCTGGGGACGATCACGCCCGGGGATTCGGACACCGTGAAGTTCCGGGTCCGCGTCCGGCGGTTCCCCCAGAGCCTGTCGGAGAGGACGGCGAACGTCCTGGTGACCGTGTCGAGCACGGGAACCGACGCCCACCCCGACGACAACAGCCGGGTCCAGCAGGTCGTCGCGGTTCACGCCTGAACGCGCGAGCGCCCCGCGGCCAGTCTTTTCACACCAGGCGGCGGTCGGTGGCCCAGCGGGTCAGCTCGTACCGGTTGGACAGCTGGAGCTTGCGCAGCACCGCGGACACGTGGGTCTCCACCGTCTTCACCGAGATGTGGAGCTGCCGGGCGATCTGCTTGTACGCGTAGCCCCGGGCGATGTGGCGGAGGACCTCCCGCTCCCGGGCGGTGAGCTGGTCCAGCTCCGGGTCGGAGCGCGCCGGGGCCTCCCCGGCGAACGCGTCCAGCACGAACCCCGCCAGGCGAGGCGAGAACACCGCGTCCCCGTCCCGGACCCGCCGGATGGCGTCGACCAGGTCGGCGGGGGCGATGCTCTTGGTGACGTAGCCCCTCGCACCGGCCCGGATGACGTCGATCACATCGTCGGCGGCATCCGACACCGACAGGGCCAGGAACCGGACCTGGGGCCGTTCCGGCGCTACGGCCCGGATCACCGCGACGCCGCCACCGCCCGGCATGTGCACGTCCAGCAGGACGACGTCGGGGTCGGTGGCGCGGATGCCGGCCACCGCGGCGGCCGCGTCCGCCGCGTCGCCCACGATCTCGAACTGCTCCCCGAGCTCCGACCGGACCCCCGACAGGAACAGCCGGTGGTCGTCCACCAGGAACACCCGGATGGCGGCGGCGCGGTCGGCGCCGGTCGGGGTGCTCACGCCGTCCTCCGGGGAAGCCGCAGGGTGACCTCGGTGCCCTCGCCCGGCGCGCTGTCCACGGTCGCGGTGCCCCCGGCCCGTTCCAAGCGGCCCTGGATGGACTCGGCGATGCCGCGACGGTCCGCGGGGACCGCAGCCGGCGCGAAGCCCTTCCCCTGGTCCCGGACGAACGCGGTGACCTGGTCCGGCTCCACCTCGACGTACACCGAGACTGTCTCCACGCCGGCGTGGCGGGCGGCGTTCATGGCGGCCTCGCCGGTGGCCAGGACCAGGCCCTGGACCCGCTCGTCGACGCGGCAGTCGCCGACCACCACGGCCTCCACCTTCACGTGGTGCAGGCGCTCCACCCGCCCCGCCATCTCCTCGACGGCCGTGCTCAGCAGGTCGTGGGCGGAGGGGCCCGACCGCCCGTACAGCCAGGTTCGGAGCTCCCGTTCCTGGCCCCGGGCCAGCGCCACCATCTCCTGCGGGGTGGACGCCCGCTGGATCAGCGCCAGGCTCTGGAGCACCGAGTCGTGCAGGTGGGCGGCCACCTCCGCGCGTTCCTCGGAGCGGATCCGCTGCCGACGCTCCTCGCCCAGCTGACGGACCATCCGCCATACCCACGGGCCCAGGATCAGCCCCACGCCGGTCACCGTGACCACCACGGCGAACACCACGTTGCGGAACGCGACCAGCGCGTTGTTGGCGGCCAGGAACGCGGCCATCCCGCCGGCGATGAGGAGGCTCCCGAGCAGGAGGCGGGTCCGCGACATCCTCCCCGTGAGGACCCCCTCCACCGGATAGCGGGCCCGGGAAGCCACCCGGGCGAACCGGGCCCGCCCCGCGTCGTCGGCCCGGGTCCAGATCAGCGCGGACCCGAACGCGCCGAGGGCGACGGGCCACACCACCGCGTCGCCGAACCACACCCCGGCCTGCCGCAGGAGCAGCAGCGATCCGCCGACCACGAACGCGAACGCCACCGCCCGTTCCAGGTCCTGGGCCCGGGTGCCGGCCGTCCTCGGCTCGCCGTCCTCGGACGCCTCCGGCGAGAAGGCCCACAGCAGCAGGTAAATCACGGCGCCGACCCCGCCGGCGAAGGCGAGCACCACGAAACCCAGCCGGACCACGACGTGGTCGACGCCCAGACGGTCGCCTAGCCCCGCCGCGACGCCGGCCACGATCCGGTCGGTCCGGCTCCGGCGCAGGCCAAACGCCAGCCGGCCGCGCAGGTGCCGGGGCCGGCCGGCGCGGGAGCGGGTTCCGGCCGGACCCGGCCCGGGGGAAGCGGTGGTGCCGATGGAGACCTCCTGTCGGCGGGCGACGCCCGGTCGCCCTGCCCGCTCGATGGTGCCACAGCGCTCCGGCTCGATACCACCGGGGACGTCCCTGATGGCCGGCCGAGGCGGGATCAGGGTGATCTCAGGGCGATCCCCGATGGTGGCGCACCGGTGCTCGCCGCATCATGAGGCCATGGACGAGCAACGTGGTACGCAGCAGGCAGCCGCCGAGCCGCTGCCCCCGCCGCCACCTCCCGCGGGGCACGCCCGGCGGCTGTACCGGCGCACGGACACCATGATGATCGCCGGTGTCGCGGCGGGCGTCGCCGACTACTTCGAGATCGACCCCACCCTGGTCCGGATCGCGTTCGTCATCGCGGCCTTCCTTGGCGGCGCCGGCGTGGTGGCCTACGGCGTGGCCTGGATCCTGGTCCCGCCCAGCCACGAGGTCTCCTCTCGGGGCGAGAACGTGGTGCGGCGGCTGAAGGCCGCGCCGGCGTGGGTGGCTATCGCGCTGGTGGCCGTCGGAGCGGTCCTCCTGGCGAACGCCACCGGCGGGATCAGCGCGCCGGTGGGATGGGGGATCACGCTAGTGGTCGTGGGGGTCCTGCTGTTCCGGCACGCGTCGCGGGACCCGGAGCCGGTGCCTGCGGCGAGCTACCCGATCGACGTCGTTCCGGGGAGCCCGCCCCCGCCGCCACCGGCTGCGTTCACGGCGAGCGCTCCGGCGCCCCCCGGTGTTCCCGGCCTGCCCGCGCCGCCCGCGGGCCCACCCGCCCCGCCTCCCCCGCCGGAGAGGCCGGCGCCCCTGTGGGTCCCGCCGCCCGCTCCGCGCCCCGCACGGTACCCCCAGCCCCCGAAGCCTCCGCGCCAGCGGGGGCTGTTCTGGGGCACCGTCGGCGTGACCCTGCTCGCGGTGGGGGTGACCGCCCTCCTGGCAAACGCCGGCATCTTCGACCTGGGGGTGGGCGCCTACCTGGCCCTGGCCCTGGCCGTGCTCGGCATCGGGCTGCTGGTGGGGACGTGGTGGGGGCGCTCCCGGGGCCTGATCGTGCTGGCCCTCCTGCTGACGCCGTTCGTGCTGCTGGCGAGCCTGGTCAACGTGCCCATCCGGGGCGGCGTGGGGGATCGCTTCTACGGACCCCGGGTGGTCGCCGACGTCCGTCCAGTCTACCGGCAGGTCGCCGGGCGGATGATCCTGGACCTGTCGCGCCTTCGGCTGGGGTCCCCGCCGGTCCGGATCGAGGCCTCCATGGCGGCCGGGTACATCGAGGTGATCCTGCCCCGGGGCGTGAACGCCTCCGTCCACGCCCAGGCCGGCGCCGGGGAGCTGGACGTGCTGGGGAACCAGTCGGACGGGCTGAACGTCGATGCGCGGCGGACCACCGGGCCGGCCACCGGCGGCAGGCTCGAGCTGGACCTCGCGGTGTCCTTCGGGCGAATCCTGGTGTACCGGTCCTCGGTCGGTCTGGCCCGGCAGGCGGCGAAAGGAGGCTAGGGATGCGACGGCACGAGTTCGATCCCATCTCGTTCGTGTTCGGCATGATCTTCGCCGTCCTCGGCCTGGCCTTCCTGAGCGGACGGGTGGACCTCGGCGACCTGCACCTGCGGTGGCTGTGGCCGGTCCCGCTGATCGCGGTGGGCGTGGCCCTGCTGGCCTCCACCCGGCGGCGCGACGCCGGGCCGCCGGTTCCCGCCGCGGTGCCACCGCCGGCGCCGAAGGTGCCCGCCGAGGCCGAGACCGAGGCCGAACCCGACCTGGACCTGGACCGGGACGAGGCGCACGAAGCGCCGGCGGACGCTGGGGCCCGGGAGGGCTGAGCTCCTACCGGTCCCGCAGGCGGAACACCAGCTTCAGCGCAGAACGGGTGGGGGAGAAGCTCACCACCTTCACGTCGACCAGCCCGGCCTCCAGCGCCGCGTCCCGGACGTCGTTCTCGTTCACATCGGGACTGCCCTTCCGCCACACCACCCAGATCGCCCCGTCCCTGGCGATGAACTGGCGATGGGTCCGCAGGCGCGGGAGGTCCTCGCGGCGCTCCACGCCCACGACCATCAGGTCGGCGCCGGTCCGGCGGCGCCCGACCCGAACGTCCGCTCCGCGCTCCAGAACCTGCTGCACGAACGCCGGATCGTCCAGGCCCACCACGGCGACGCGCTGCCCCTGCTTCACGCCGAGCTTGTCAACGAGCGGCTTGGTGGACGGAGTGTCGTCACGCGCCATGGCGGCGGCACCGTACCATCGCCTCGACATGGCCCAGATGCGCGCGGCGTTCGTGCGGGAGCACGGCGGTCCCGAGGCCCTCGAGTACGGCGAGATCGAGCGCCCAGAGCCCGGCCCCGGAGAGATCCTGGTGCGGGTGGCCGCATGTGCCCTCAACCACCTGGACATCTTCGTGCGGCGGGGGATGCCCGGCGTCCGTCTGGAGCTGCCCCACGTCCCCGGCGGCGACATCGTGGGATGGGTCGAGGACAGCGGAGACGACCAGGCCCGCCGGCTGGTCGGCACGCTGGTGCTGCTCGACCCCATCGTGGGACGGGGCATGCTCGGTGAGCACGAATGGGGCGGCCTGGCCGAGTTCGTGGTCGCGCCGGCGGACAACGCGATCCCCATGCCCCACCAGACCGGCCACCTCGCGCGGTACGCCGCCCTGCCGGTCGCCTACGGCACGGCCCGACGGATGCTGTTCCACCGGGCCCGCCTGCGCCGCGACGAGACGGTGGTCGTGCTGGGAGCGGCCGGCGGCGTCGGCGTGGCGTGCGTGCAGCTGGCCTCGCGGGCCGGCGCGCGCGTCATTGCCTGCTCGTCCTCGGACGCGAAGCTGGAACGGCTCGGCGCGTTCGGCGCCGCCGAGACGGTGAACACGGCGACCGAGGACTTCAGCCGCCGCGTGTGGGAGCTGACCGAGGAGCGCGGCGCCGACGTGGTGGTGGACTACCTGGGCCGGGAGACGTGGCAGGGCTCCATCCGGTGCACCCGGCCGGAGGGCCGGGTGGTGACGTGCGGCGCCACCACGGGGTTCGAGGCGGTCACCGACCTCCGCTACGTGTGGACCCGGGAGCTGGACATCCTGGGCTCCGACGGCTGGACCCGGGAGGATCTGGAGCGCCTGGTGGACGACGTGGCCCGCGGCGGGCTCGACCCGGTGGTCCACGGCGTGTATCCGCTGTCGCGAGCGCGCGAAGCCGTCGCCGAGCTGGAGGAGCGAAGGGCCTTCGGCAAGGTCGTGGTGGTCCCCGACGGCGTCGAGCCCTGACGCCCAGACCGGTCGGCCTGCGAGCGGGGAATAGTTGCTCCTGCAATGATGTTTCGAACACCGACCACCACAGGAGGACACCGATGCCAGCGATCACCGTCGAGAACATCACCGCCTTGCCGCGGGTGCCGGCCACGGACCCGGCGGCCTCACGCCTGCGCAGGGTCCGGACTGTCACGACGGCTCCGAGCGGCCTGGAGGGCGAGGGCTTCCCCGTCCGCCGGGCGTTCATGGGGGTCGACCTGGCCGAGCTCGACCCGTTCGTCCACATGGACCAGATGGGCGAGGTTGAGTACGCGCCGGGCGAGCCGAAGGGCACGCCGTGGCACCCACACCGGGGCTTCGAGACCGTGACCTACATGATCGACGGCATCTTCGAGCACCAGGACTCCAACGGCGGCGGCGGCGTCATCACCAACGGCGACACCCAGTGGATGACGGCCGGTGGAGGCATCCTGCACATCGAGCGCCCGCCGGAACACTTGGTGGCCAGCGGCGGGCTGTTCCACGGCATCCAGCTGTGGGTGAACCTTCCCCGGGCCCAGAAGTGGGTCGACCCCCGGTACCAGGACATCCGGGGCCGTGAGGTCTCGTTGCTGGCTTCGTCCGACGGCGGCGCGCTGGTCCGGGTCATCGCGGGCGCTGTGGCGGGGCATCGCGGCCCCGGCGACACCTACACCCCGATGGCCATGGTGCACGCCACCATCTCGGGGGGCGCCCGGCTGGAGCTTCCGTGGCGAACCGAGTTCAACGCGATCGCCTACGTGCTGTCGGGTTTCGGCACGGCGGGCGCCGAGCGCATCGCCGTTCGCTCGGGCCAGCTCGCCGTGTTCGGTCCCGGAGACGTGGTGCGGCTCGACGCCGCTGATGTCCAGGAGAGCCGCTCTCCGCAACTCGACGTGCTGCTCCTCGGGGGCCGCCCCATCGGCGAGCCGGTGGCCTGGCTGGGCCCGTTCGTCATGAACACCCGGGCCGAGGTCATCCAGGCCTACGAGGACTACCAGGCCGGCCGCCTGGGCCGGATCCCGGCCGTCCACAACACCCCGACCGACGTGGTCGAGTCCGGCTCCGACCCGAACCGGTAGCTGGTCCACCCTCGGCGTCCAGGGTGCTTGGGCGTGTCGGCGGGCCGGGCTATCCTTCCGCTGATGACGATGGTGGGGGCCGGCCGCTGACGGCCGGTGGGGAGACGCCTGCGTTCACGAGGGTGCTGTCGGCGCCCGATATGGCCGACTCCATGGGGCTGGACGACGCGGCCTCGTTCGTGGTCGACCTCCTGGAGCGCCCCGGATCGGACATCCGGGTGGCGGAGGGGCAGGCCGGGCTGTCCGAGGACCTGGTGGTCCCGGGGCACCCGGATGCGTTCGAGCTCCGGGCCATCGAACCCGTCGATCCAGGAACCGTATGGGCGGTGGACGGCGGGTCCTGCCTGCTGGCCGACGGACGATCGTTCCAGGTGGCCGCGTACCGGGCGGGCCGGGTGCGCCTGCGGGGCGGCGTGACCGACCTGGTCGAGTCGCCGCCGCTGTCGGTGCGGGCCCTGTCCGCCGACGAGGTCCAGTCGCTGGCCAGGGACATCCTCACGGACCTGTGCGGATCGCCGCCGGAGCGGCTGCCGGACCTGCCCCGCCCGGTGGACGCGCTGCGGGAGTGGGCGGAATGGGCGGAGGTGGCCAGGACGGTCCGGGAAGCCGCGCCGGGCGACCTGGTCCTGGTGGACGGGTCGCTGCACGGGGGGCCGCTGGTCCCGACCGACGTCCCCCGGCGGGTCCACGCCGAGGCGCAGGACCGGGACGTGTCACTGGCCGGCGTGGTCAAGGCCTCCACCCTGTTCTGGGGCAGGAACGCCCCCCTGGTGACGCTGCTCAAGCGCCGCGGTGACCGCGAGGTGGGGGCGGTGCCGTGGGCGGCCAGGATCTCCACCGACCCGACGTTCGGGCGACTGTACGTGGGGGAGATCTTCGTGGCCCACCTGGCGCCGACCGCCCCCTACGCGTTCCGGGTGGACGTGGCCCGCGGCCCCGCGCCCCCCGACCAGGTGCTGCGGCGGCTGGCCGGAGCGTCCGGCGACCCGGCGTTCGTGGGCTACCCCTACCCGCTGGCTCGAGCCCACCAGGTGGCGCGGGTCGGCGGCTACGCCGTGGCCGACCTGCGGCGGTCCTTCCGCGGTGCCCTGTCCCGCCACGGCCTGTCGGAGGACGACATCGAGGTGCTGTTCCAGGACTTCCATGAGGTGCTGAACCGGAGCTAGGAACGCGAGCGAGGCCATGAGCACACGAGACCATGAGTACAAGGGCAGGATCTTCGGCCGGAACGTCCTGGAGGCGACGTTCCGGTCGTTCTACGGCACCGACCTGTTCCTGGGCGAGCTCCTGGTGGCCGAGGACCCCGAGCGGGCCCGGCGGTTCCTGTTCCGGGTGGTCCAGGTCACGTACGGCTCCGACTCCAGCGACCCCAACTGGGCCGAACGCACCGCCGGCGCCTACATGTCCGGCGACGCAGCCGGCACGCCCTACCGGCTGCACGACCCTGAGCAGCGTCTGTACAAGATCGCCACCTGCGCCCCGCTCGGCTACATCGATGCGGGCGGGGAGTTCCGCAAGCCGAAGTCGCTCCCGGCCCAGTTCGCCCGGGTCACCGCACCGACGGCCGAGGACTTCGCGTTCCTGCGGGAACGGATGGGGGACCTGTCCATCGGGCTGCTCCGCTCGGGCGAGGACACCATCGACCTGGAGGTGGGCATCCGCGGTTCCACCCTCACCTCCCACGTCGGCGTCTTCGCAACCACCGGCATGGGGAAGTCGAACCTGATGAAGGTCCTGGCCGGCCAGGTCCTGGCCTCGCAGGGGCGGTACACGTTCCTGCTGTTCGACCCCCACGGCGAGTACCTGGAGGGCGGCACTGGGACCCGCCGGGGTCTCCGACATCACCCGTGGGCCGCCGATCGCCTGCGCGTGTACGCCACGCGGGCGACCGGTGCCGGCGCCACGTCCCTGCGCCTGGCGCTCGCGGAGCTGACGGTCGGCGACCTCCAGACCGCCTACGAGTGGAGCCACGCGCAGGAGGACGCCATCTACCGCCTGGTCCGGTTCTTCCGCGAGGAGTGGATCACCCGGGTCGGCGAGGAGGAGGACGTCCAGTCCCTGGCCGACCAGTTGGGGGTGGCCACGTCGACCCTCCAGGTCATCCAGCGCCGGGCCCAGCGCATCCTGGACCTCCCGTGCGTCAGCCGGGACCCCACCCAGCCGTCGCTGTCCGGCCGGATCGTGGAGGAGCTGACCAACGGCTACTCCGTGCTGGTGGACTCCTCCGGCCTGTCGTCCATGGAAGAGATCCTGGTGGCCTCGGTCATCACCCGGCGCCTGATGGACGAGTACTCGACCGCCTACCTGGACGACCTGGAGCGGTTCGAGGCCCTTCCGCCCGCGCTGGTGGCCCTGGAGGAGGCCCAGCGGGTCCTGTCCAAGGTCAAGCGCTCCGAGGAGAACGTCTTCCCCCGGGTGGCCCGGGAGGGACGCAAGTTCCGGGTGGGGCTGTGCGCCGTCTCCCAGCAGCCCAAGCTGATCGACGACGAACTGTTGTCGCAGTTCAACACGTTCTTCATCCTGGGCCTGGCCGACGAGCGGGACCGGAACATCCTGCGGGGCTCCTCCAAGCAGGACATCTCCGACCTGGGCCCCGAGATCCAGACCCTCATGCCGGGGGAGTCCATCATCACCAACGTCGAGCTGCCCTTCGCCGTGCCCGCCCAGGTCTTCCTGTACGAGGACTACCTGAAGTCGGTTCGCGGTCCCTCGCCCCTGCCGGATCGCCCGGCGGGCGCCGCCCGCGGCCTGGTCGACTGACGCCGTGGCCCGCCTCGTCGCGTTCGGGGACGCCCACCTCGGACGGACTCACTTGGCGCACCTGCGGGACGACCAGGGGCGGAACCTCCGGGAGGAGGACTTCCTCCGCTCGTTCGACTGGGCGGTCCGAGCGACCGTGGACCTGGACCCGGACGGGTTCCTGTGGCTGGGCGACGTCTTCGACCACGCCCGGCCCACCTACCGCACATTCGCGCATGTCCTGGCGGGCCTCCAGCGGCTGACCGACGCCGGCCTCCACGGCGTGGCCATCTCCGGGAACCACGACACGCCCCGGGTGCGAGGAACCGGCTCGCCGTACGACGCGCTGGAGCGAGTGTTCCCGAACGTCACGTTCGCGTGGCGCATGGAGGCGATCGCGACCGAGCTGGCCGGGGTGCGCGTGCACGCCGTCCCGCAGGCCCTGTCCGTGGACGCGCTGAAGGCCCAGCTCGACGCCGCGGCCGCCGCCGCCGCGGGCGACGCCACCAACCTCCTGCTGGCCCACGTGGCCCTGACCTCGCTGCCCTCCCGGGCATGGCGCGACATCAACGAGCTGGAGGTGGAGGAGGGGGTGTTCGACCGCCGCTTCGACGTGGTGCTGCTGGGCCACTACCACGCGTACCAGAAGGTCTCCAAGCGGACGTGGTACGCGGGTTCCACCGACACGTTCTCGTTCGCCGACTCGCCCGAGTCGGACAAGGGCCTGGTGGTCCTGGACACGGACACCGGCACCGTGGAGCACGTCGCCAACCCGAACACGCGCCCCCTGGTCACGTGCGCCGTCCGCGCGGCCGGCCTCTCGGCGGGCGAGCTGGTCGACGCCGTGGAGCGGGAAGCGAAGGGCACGCCCGAGAAGTCCATCGTCCGCGTGTACCTGAACGAGGTGGACCCGGCCGCCTACCGGCAGGTGGCCAACGAGCAGTTCCAGGAAGCCGTCCCCGGCGCGCTGTACGTGCAGATGGAGCCCGACTTCGGCGCCGCGTCGATGGCCGTCCAGGGCGCCCCCACCATCGGCTCGCTTGAGCAGGAATGGGCCGACTACGTGGAGCTCCAGGACCTGGCCGGCCTGGACCGGGAGCGGGTCACGGCACTGGGCAGCCGGTTCCTGGAGGACGCCCGGGGCGAGACCGTATGAGGGTCCGCGAGCTCTCCCTGCGGAACTACCGGGTGTTCGAGGAGGTCGACCTGGAGCTCCCGGGCGACCAGGTCATCGGCATCTTCGGCCCCAACGGCGGGGGAAAGAGCAGTCTCGTGGAATCCATCGCGTTCGCCTGTTACGGCGTGGACGCTGCCCGGACCAAGAAGAACGAGATCCGGACCCAGGGCCTGCTCACCGACTGCGAGGTCCGCATGGTGTTCGAGCACGGCGGCCAGCAGTACGAGGTCCGTCGCTCGATCCGCGGGAAGGGACACACCCCCGAGGCCGAGCTGTTCGTGGGCGGCTTGGTCCTGGCCGCCGGCACCACCGAGGTGGAGGCCGAAATGCGCAGGCTTTTGCACATGGACCTGCGGGTGTTCCGGGCCTCGGTGTTCGCGGAGCAGAAGCAGCTCGACGCCTTCTCCGACGTCACGCCGGGCAAGCGCAAGGAGATGGCGCTTCGCCTGCTGGGCATCAGGCCCGTGGACGACGCCAGGACCGCGGCCCGCCGCGAGGCCCGATCGACCAGGCAGAGCGCGGACCTCCTGGCCGGCGCCGTAGGGGACCTGGCCGCGCTGGAGGCGGCGCTGAAGGAGGCCACCGACGCGGTCCGCCAAGCCGCGAAGCAGCAGAAGGCAGCCGCCGCGGAGCTGAAGGTGGCCGGGGGCCGGGAGCAGGCCGCACGGGAGGCCTTCCAGGAGGCGGACCGGATCCGGGAACGCGTCGAGAAGATCACCCTGGAACTGAGGACTCGAACCGAGGAACAGCACCGCCTGGTGGCTGACCGGGACCGGCGCACCGAGAGCATCGAGCGTCTGGAGAAGGCGCTGGCCGAAGTGCCGGGGTTGGAGGAGGAGCTCGCCTCGCTGGGCCCGGCCGGCGAGCTGCTCCCGCTAGCGGAGCGACACGCGCAGGTGGCCATCAAGTTGGCTGCGGCCCGGGGCCAGCTGGCCCTCGTGCCCGGAGCGGACGCGGGCGGGAGCGCGGCCCTTCTGGACGCCGCCACGGAGCGATTCGCCGCCGCGGAGACCGAGGTGGCGGAGACCACCGCCCAGCGGGACCACCACGCCCGCATGCTGGAGGAGGCCCAGGACCGGCTGGCCAGGGCGTCGGAAGCCGACCCTTCGCAGCCCTGCCCGACCTGCGGCCGGCCGCTGGGGGATGACTTCGCCGGCTACGTGCGCCACTGCCGAGAGCAGGTCGCCGAGGCCAGGAAGCGCCTGGCCGACGCGGAGCGGCTCCACCGCCAGGCGGCCGCGCAGCGTTCGAAGGCGGAAGCGGTCCTGCTGCAGGCCCGTCGGGAGGCGGAGGATGTGCAGGCCGCGGCAGCGCGCCGGGACACGCTCGCGCAACGGGTCGAGGAGCTGGACACGGAGCTCGCGTCGGCCGCGGAACCCTTCGGCGGCGAAGCCCCGGATATGGACAGCCTCCGGGCCAACGCGGAGCGAGTTCGGGAACTCGAGAAGCTCCTGGCCCAGCTCCAGGCCCAGCGGCCGCACCTCGATCGCGAGACCGGGGACCTGGAGCGGGTGGAGTCGACCCTGGCCCAGCTGGGCGGCAGGATCCAGGAGCTGCTGGACGAGGCCGAGGGCCTGTCGTTCAACCAGGAAGCGCATGCCCGGCTGCGCGCGGAGTGCGAGGACGCCGAGGCCTCCGTGGAGGCCGCCCGGGAAGCGGAGCGGGCCGCGGCCCACGACCTGGCCGGCGCGGAGAAGCGGGCCGGGGAGCTGTCGGGCCGCCTGGAGGAGGCCAGGGAGACCGAGCGCCGGGCGGGGGACCTCCGAACCGAGGCCCGGTATCTGGAACGCACGGGCATGCTCCTGGACGGGTTCCGGGACCACCTGGTGACCCGGGTCGGGCCGGAGCTGTCCCGGGAGGCCGAGGCGCTGTTCCGGGACCTCACCAACCACGAGTACGACGACCTCCGCATCGACGACGAGACCCTCTCCATCCAGATCGCCGACGGCGAGGCCTACCACCCCATCGAACGGTTCTCCGGATCGGAGACCGACCTGGCCAACCTGGCCCTCCGCGTGGCCATCTCCACGCACCTGTCCCGGGTGTCCGGCGCCGACCTGGGGATGCTGGTCCTGGACGAGGTCCTGGCGTCCCTGGACGTCGAGCGCAAGGACCTGTTCGTGCGGGCCATGGGCAGCCTGTCCAGCCGCTTCCACCAGCTGTTCGTGATCACCCACGCCGAGCAGGTCAAGGACCAGTTCCCGGCGGCCATCGAGGTCCGCAAGGTCGGCCGGCGGCGCAGTCAGGCCGCCCTCGTCTAGCATCGCGTCCGTGGAATCCGAGGACGCCGCGGAACCGGACGCGCGGGAGCCGCGGACGGTCGCGCACTCCGAGGTCATGCTGGTCCAGCAGATGACCCAGCTGGAGGCCAACCTCCTGGGCAACATCCACGGCGGCGTGATCATGAAGCTGGTCGACAACGCCGCCGGGCTGGCCGCCATGAAGCACGCCGGCGGTCCGGTGGTCACGGCGTCGCTGGACGAGATGGCCTTCATCGAGCCGGTGTTCGTAGGCGACGTGGTGACCCTGCGCGCCTCGGTCAACGACGTCGGCCGCACCTCCATGGAGGTGGGCGTGCGGGTCGATGCCGAGAACTACCTGGGAACCCGGAAGGTCCACACCTCCAGCGCCTACCTCGTGTACGTCGCGCTGGACGCCACCGGGAGGCCCCGTCCGATTCCGCCGCTTATCGCCGAGACCGCCGTGCAGCAGCAGCGGCAGCGGGAGGCGAAGCTCCGCCGGGAGGCCCGCCTGGCCCGAAACGAAGCCATCCGGAAGGCCCGGGCAGCCGAGGAGTAGCCGGCGCTCGGCCGGTTCCTACGCGAGACCCGCCAGCCTCAACGCCTCCGTGCGATCGTGGCAATCACGGAGGGCGGCGATCTTGCCGTCGCGGACGGTGAGCACGGCGTAGGAGCGATCCTCCCCGGGCCTGCCGAGGTAGGCGCCGAGGCCCGGGGTTCGCACGCCCACCATCACCCGCTCGTTCGTCCCGGCCACCTCCTCCAGCTCCGCGCGGAAGCCGTTCTCGGCCCACCTCCGGAGCGCGAGCTCCAGTTCCTCACGGCCACGGCAGACCTGCGGCTCGGGATGCGCCAGGCTGGGATCGAGGTAGGTCCACTCCAGGTTCGAGTCCACGAACCCCAGCATGGTGGCGACGTCGCCGCCGGCGTACGCCTGGTACGCGGCCCTCACGAGCTCGATGTTCTCGTCCATGTTCTTGCCACCCTTTCCGATCGTGGAGCCTGCCGCACGCTCTCGCTGGGGGGCCGTAGCCCCCCGGGATGGCGGCGCTCGAGGCCGGACCGGAAGACGGTCGACTCGGCGTCGAGGGACGGAGGGTCCACTTCCAAGGACGAGACGAAGCGGCGCGCCGATGCCGGACCGGCGCGCCTTGGTTCCGAAGTGGAACCGGGCGCAGGTTCAGAGTCAGCCGAAGGGCCTCATGTTCTCGACCAGTATCGGCTCACGGACTCCGCCGAGCAACGCGACGAGCTCGCGAGCCCCGGACGGCGACGCAGCGCACGCTCAGGCTGTGATGGGTGCCACGAACACCGGTGTGGTGGTGGGCTGCGGCGCGCCGGGGGCCTTCTCCACGGTCACCGCCATCTGCTTCGCGCCGGACAGGTCCAGCGCCAGGTGCACGATGGCCTGCGTCCCCGACGGGGTGAACGTCCCGCTCGGGATCGGCGCCCGGTTCCCCCGGAACGTCCACAGCTCGTAGACCTTGCCGGCCGGAGGCGCGGCCAGGTCGGAGCCGACCACGTAGGCCGACGGCTCTCCCGGCCGGTAGGCCAGGGTGAGCACGCCGTGCCCGGGGCCGGAGAACTGCACGATGCGCGGTCCCTGGGCCAGGAACGCGGCCAGCTGCGCGGCCTGTCCACTCTGGCGCGGGGCGAACAGGTAGCCGCCCAGCCCGCCCGCCAGCAGGAGCACGGCCGCTGCCACCGCCACCAGCCACCGCCGCGGGCCTCCCGGCCTCCCGGCTGCAGCGGCCGGGCGGAACGCCCGCTCCAGGACCTCGTCCTCGAACCCCTCCCGGACCGGCGCCGGCACCAGGGCGAACGCGAGCCGGCCGGCCACCTCGTGGGTCTCCGCCTCCATCAGGCGGCACTGCCCGCACGAGGCGCCGTGCTCCGCCCACAGCTGGTCCAGCTCGGCGTTGTCGCTCGGGCTCGACCCGCCGAGGGCCTGCACGGCCACCAGCTCCTCGATCCGCTCGTGCACGTTCATCGCCATGTCGTCGCTACCGTTCCATCCACATCAGGGCCGCCCGGAGGCGGCGCATCCCGAGCAGGCACCTCGACTTCACCGTCCCCAGCGGTAGCTCCAGCTTCGCCGCGATCCGGGTCTGCGACAGCCCCTCGAAGTACATCAGCTCGATCACCCTTCGCTGCTCGTCCGGGAGGTCCTCCAGGGCGGCCCGGACGGTGGCCCGTTCCTGGGGAAGGCCGATCTCCTCCACGACCACCTCCCCGGGATCATCCGGCGGCGGCCCGGGCAGCGCGCCGGCCTCCTCGGCCCGCCGCCGCTGCGCCTCCTCCCGGCGAACCTGGTCGACGGCCCGGTGGTGCACCGTCGACATCAGCCACGCCCGCACGGACCCCCGCTGCGCGTCGTAGCCCATCGGGTTCTTCCACACGGACAGGAACGCCTCCTGCACGGTCTCCTCCGCCAGGTGCGGCTGGTGCAGGACCCGCTGGGCCAGGGCCAGCGCCGTGGGGGAGTACCGGCGGAACAGCCGCCGGAACGCCTCACGGTCGCCGCCCCCGATCCGGCGGATCAGGTCGCGGTCGCGCGCTTCCCCCAGGTCAGCGGTGGCCATGACCGGGACCGGGAGGCGTTCGCTCGACACGCGGTGCACGAGGTGGAGGTGGTGGCCCAACGGGCTCCTTCCTGCTGCGATTCCATGGAGATTCGCAGCGAGGGAGCCCCCGGATCGGTCGCACGCGCTGGCGCGCCCGGTCGCGCATGAGGCTCATCCGGCCTCGACCCGGCTGTGGATCTTGGCCACCGCGCCGGGGTTCTCCAGGCTGGAGAGGTCGCCCGGGTCCTGCCCCAGCACCGTGGCGCGGATGGCCCGCCGGACGATCTTGGCGGAGCGGGTCCGGGGAAGCTCGTCCACGAACACGATCCGGTCCGGCTTGAACGCCTTTCCCAGGTGCTCGGCCACCACTGCCTTCAGCTCGGTGGCCAGGTCGTCGCTGGGCTCGGCTGTGGGCTTGGCCACCACGAAGCACCAGATGGACTCGCCCTTGATCTCGTGCGGGACCCCCACGGCCGCGGACTCCGCCACCGCGGGATGGTGGGTCAGGGCGCTCTCCACCTCGGCCGGCCCCAAGCGCTTGCCGGCCACGTTCATGGTGTCGTCGCTCCGCCCGTGCAGGAACCAGAACCCGTCCTCGTCCACCGTGGCCCAGTCACCGTGCACCCACACGTCCGGCCACCTGGACCAGTAGGTGTTCAGATACCGGTCCGGGTCCTTCCACACGCCCCGGGTCATCCCTGGCCACGGCTTCTTGCACACCAGCTCGCCGACCTCGCCGGGCGGCACGGGTGTCCCGTCCGGTCCCCACACCTCGACGTCCATCCCCAGCGAGGGGCCCCGGACCGTCGCCGGCTTGAGCTCGGTGATGGGCAGGGGCGACAGGAAGCACGCCCCCACCTCCGTCCCGCCGGAGATGTTGATGATCGGGCACCGCCCGCCGCCCACGGTGCGCAGGAACCACAGGTACGGGTCGGGGTTCCACGGCTCGCCGGTGGACCCCAGGATGCGCAAGCTGGACAGGTCGTGGCGGTGGACGTGCTCGTCGCCCTCCGGGATCAGGGCGCGGATGAGTGTTGGGGAGATGCCGAGCGTGGTGATCCGGTGGCGCTCCACCATGTCCCACAGCCGGTCCGGCGCCGGATGGGTGGGCGCGCCCTCGAACAGGAACACCGTGGCGCCGAGGGCCCCCGCGCCGGTGATCTCCCAGGGCCCCATGATCCAGCCCAGGTCGGTGACCCAGAACAGCGTCTCGTCAGGATGCAGATCGGTCTGGTACGCGGCCTCCTGGGCGATCTTCACGGTGAACCCGCCGTGGACGTGGACCGACCCCTTCGGCTTCCCGGTGGTTCCGCTGGTGTACGCGAGCAGCAGCGGGTGCTCGGCGTCGAGGCCTCGGGTCTCGAACCGCGCCGGCTGCCGCGCCAGCAGCTCGTCCCACCGGACGTCGCGTCCCGGGTTCCACGGGACGTCCGTTCCCAGTCTGGTCCAGACGACCGTGCGCTGGACCGACGGTGCGGCGTCCGCGGCTTCGTCGGCCACCGCCTTCATGGGCACCGCCGTCCCGCGGCGGAGCGAGCCGTCCGCCGTGATGAGTACCTTCACCCCGGCGTCCTGGAGCCGCGTGGCCACGGCGTCCGCCGCGTAGCCGGAGAAGATGGGGACGTAGATCGCTCCGAGCTTGGCGCAGGCGAGCGTGGCCGCCACGGTCTCGGGGGCCATGGGCATGAAGATGCCGACGGTGTCGCCCTCCTCGACCCCGAGCTCCGCGAGCCCGCCGGCCAGCCGGTCGGCCATCTCCCGCAGGTCCCGGTAGTCCACGGCCCGGACCGAGCCGTCCTCGCCCTCCCACAGGATCGCCGTCTTCTCCGGCGTGCGCTCGGCCCACCGGTCCACGCAGTTGTGGGCCAGGTTGATCGAGCCGCCCGTGAACCACCTGGCCCACGGGATGCCGTCCGAGGTGTCCAGGACCCGTTCGTAGGGCTCGGAGAACTCGATGCCGAGGTCCTTGACCACGGCGTCCCAGAACCACTCGATGCCGTCCTGGGAGCGCTTGACCAGCTCGTCGTACGTGGCGATCCCGTTGGCGCGCATGAACCGGGTCACGTTGGCCCGCTCCACGTACTCCCCTGTCGGACTCCACACGATCGTCATCGGCTCGGACGCTCCCTCTCGGGTGATCCCGGGTACCCTTGCCCTGGCGTGGCAAAGACTATTGAACATCGCCCCGAGACGGCCCCGGAAGCCCCGCACCGCCGGCACCGACGGTGGCCCGGGGTCGCCCTCCTCGCGCTGTCCTCGGTACTGTCGATCGTCCTGGCCGCGGGATCCATCACCTTCATCGCGCTGTACAAGTGGGCGGACAGCAACATCGGGACAATCCAGGCGCCGAAGCATGACAAGAAGGCCGCCCAGTCCATCAGCGGCGTCTGCGCGAACACCTGTACCTACCTGATCCTCGGCGACGACTCGCGCAAGGGCCTGTCGAAGTCAGACCAGATCCGGTTCGGGAACACCCAGACGGTCCCCGGAGAGCGCTCCGACACGATCATCCTTGTGCGCCTGGACCCGAGAGAACAGAAGGCCATCGTGCTGTCCTTCCCTCGGGACCTGTGGGTGAACATCCCGCACCAGGGCTACGGGAAGATCACGTCTGCTTTCGAAGGTGGCCCGTACCGCACCGCCGAGGTCGTCCACCAGCTCACCGGTCTGACCATCGACCATTTCGTGGTCGTGAACCTGGCCGGGTTCCAGAACGTGGTGCAGGCGATCGGGGGTGTGCCGATCTGCGTGGACCGTCCCATGCAGGACCAGCTCGCCGGACTGGACATCCCCGCCGGGTGCCAAACGCTCGGGCCGGAGCAGGCTCTGGCGTTCGTGCGGGCCCGGCACGTCGTGTGCGACAAGATCCCGGACTTCTCCCGGATCACCCGCCAGCAGCAGTTCCTGCGAGCGGTGCTGGCCAAGATCCTCCAGCCATCGATGATCCTGCACGCCACGACGGTGGTTCCGGCGGTGCTGGGGAACCTCCTGGTGGACAAGGGTCTGAAGGACGCCGGAACGGCGGAGCTCGTCTACCTGGTTCACAAGCTCCAGGGCATCAGCACCGGGGCGGTCGACTTCCGCTCGGTGCCCGGGGACCCGTACGCGACGGTGCAGACGTCGGCGGGCACGGTCGACGTCGTGAAGCTGCTGCCCCAGGCCGAGGAGCTGTTCAAGCGCCTCCGCGAGGGCGGGCCGCTGGGGAACCTCGGCCTCACGCAGGTCGGAACCCCGCCGTCACCGGCCACCATCAAGGTGCGCGTCTTCGACGACCGATCGGCCGGCGCGGCCGGCAAGGTCCAAGGCTTCCTGACGACGTCCGGGTTCGAGGTCCAGCCCCTGGCCACGTCGAACACCCTGGGCGTCTCCGGCCCGGTCATCCTGTACAAGGCGAATACGCTTCCCCAGGCCCAGGTGGTGCAGGGGTTCCTGACCGGCGTTCCGATGAAGCAGGCGCCTCAGGGGGCGCTCGCCCAGGCCGACGTCGCCGTGATCATCCCGGCGTCCTATACCGGCCCCGGCGTGGCCAGCCCCAACCCGACGGCCACGCCGTCCAACTCGGGCGCGGCCTGCGGCTAGGCGCGGGCGTATCCTCGGTTCGGTGTTCGAGCGGTTCACGGATCGGGCCCGGCAGGTGGTGGTCCTCGCCCAGGAAGAGGCGAGGCTGCTCGACCACAACTACATCGGTACGGAGCACCTCCTGCTGGGGCTCATCCAGGAGGCCGAAGGGGTCGCCGCGAAGGTCCTGGAGTCGCTCGACATCTCGCTGGAGTCGGTGCGCCTCCAGGTGGAGGCCATGATCGGCCGGGGCAAGGGAACCCCCACCGGGAACATCCCCTTCACGCCCCGGGCCAAGAAGGTGCTGGAGCTCTCGCTGCGCGAAGCCCTTCAGCTGGGCCACAACTACATCGGCACCGAGCACATCCTGCTCGGGCTGATCAGGGAAGGGGAGGGCGTGGCAGCACAGGTGCTCCAGAAGCTGGGGGCGTCCCTGGACGTGGTGCGCCAGAAGGTGATCGAGCTGCTGAGCGGATACACCGGGCCGGGCCGCGGGTTCGCCGTCTACGAGGGCCAGGAGGAGACGACGGGGTCACCGCGGTGCCCTCGGTGCCGAGCGGCCCTGGCCGACCACGTCAACTTCACCGTCCTCACCGCGACCGAGCACGAAGGCGAGGCCACGCGCGACCTCGTGGTCTCGTTCTGCGGCAGCTGCGGCACGGCGCTGGGCGCCTGGGGAGCCTAGAAAGCCGGCTCAGCCGGCCTGACGGTGCACCAGGGCGGCGCACAGGACGCCCTTCGCCGCGGGGACGCCGTCGCCGTAGGACAGCAGGCCCATGGTCCGGGGGTCGGCCACCGGTTCCCAGCCCTGCTCGGCCAGCTTGAAGTGCTCCTGCTCGGCGGCCGTCAGCCCGGCCCGGCCGAGCAGCTCGTTCCAGGACTCGAAGTCGTACTGCTTGAACCAGCCCCGTTCCTCGTCGCGCCCGAACGGAACGGAGATCAGCAGCCGTCCGGTGGGGGAGAGGATGCGGGCCAGCTCGGCCAGCGCGACGGCGTCCTGCCCGTGCTCGCGACGCTCGAACGGCAGCCCGTACTGGGTGTTGTCGTGGCCGATGTGCTCGAGCGTGGAGATGCACAGGACCAGGTCGAACGCCCCGTCCCGGTAGGGGAGCCGGCGGATGTCCGCGCGGGCCCGGTGCATGTCGGGGACGAAGGCGGTGGCCAGGTCGACGCCGTGCAGCTCCGGGATCTCCAGGTCCAGAAGCGCCGACAGGTACTCGCCGGAGGCGAAGGCATAGCCGACGTCCAGGACCCGCCGCTCGTCGCCGATCCGCGAGAGCACCCACGGGATCTCCACCACGCGTTCGGTGGTGTCGGTAGGGAGAGGGGAGCCCTCCCGGACGGTGAAGGGCTCGCTGGCGGCCGGGCGGGAGCGAAGCACTTCCTGGATCAGGTCCTCGATGATCAGGATCTCCTTGAACTCCCGGCTTTCCAGGATGCGTTCGGTGAGCCGCGAGCGGGTGAGGTTCCCCTCCACGGTGAGCCCGACGTGCGCGTTGCGGATGGCGTCGTCCTCCGCCGGCCGGCGAAGCGCCATGCGGTAGAGCATGTCCACGAACACCCCCAGGCCGGTCCGGGTCAGGGAATGGCCGGTGATCTCGTCGATCTTCGGGTGCAGGTCCTCTCGCATCGCTCTGATCTCCATGAAGGTGGGGTTGCGCCGGTGGTGGGTGAGGGGCCTGAAGAACGTCACCGGCTCGGGGCGGGCGGCGACCGCGGCGGCGAACTCGAGGTACTGGTCGCGGCACCGATTCGGGTCCAGGACCTCGGCGGCGTAGCGGCGGCTGCGTTCTTCGATGGTTGCGCGGAAGGCGGGCTCCCGGGCCAGATGCAGCAGGTGCTCCGCGACCTGCTCGGTCTGGGGCCCGTCGATCTCCACCTTCAGCACGGTGTCGCCGGGCAACTCCGCCCACGAGCCGTAGTTGTTCACGATCACGGCCCGGCCCTCGGCCAGGGCCCGGGCCAGCGTTCCCGAGGACTCGCCCGCCGACGGGTAGCGCAGGTTGATCACGGCGTCGGAGGCCTTCAGGTGCACGTACATCGCCGCCAGGTCCACGTAGCCGGCCAGGCGAACGGCCCCGGCGATGCCCAGCTGGCCCACCAGCCGCCCCAGCGCACCGCCCGTGTGGTCCGCACCGACCAGCAGTAGCACCGACTCGGGGACCTCCCGGTGCAGCTCGGCGAACCCGCCCACCACCGCCGCGGGCTGCTTCGGCTTGGTGATGAAGCCGAGGTGGGCGACCACGAAGGCGTCGTGCGCCAGGCCCAGCTTGGCTCGGGCCTCCTCCCGGGTCATCCCGGCGACCTCCGGCGGCGGCTTGCCCGCGTGGTGGGGGATCACCACCAGGGGGACGTCCGGGGCGGCCTCGCGCATGCGCTCGGCGGCGTCGCGGCTGTGGACCACGATGCCTTTGGCCTGGCGGGCCACGTGGGCGGTCAGCGGGAACAGGAACTTCTCGAAGTCGGTGGCCAGCCAGCTCCGCTTCAGCAGGGCCAGCTTGGAGCCGAGGTCGCCGTACTCACCGTGCATGATCCCCTCGTAGCCCCCGGCGTCGGCCCCGTACTCGATGGTGACGTGGGCGATCAGGTGGTGGAGCACCGCGTCGTGGAACACGGCGATCTCCGGCCGCCGCCGGGCCGCGTAGTAGACGAACTCGTGGTACGGGTTGTTCCCCAGGTGGTAGAAGCACGCGTCGTACTCGTCCGGGCCACCCTGGAAGAACTCGGTGGGCTCCCGGACCCGGCGCGCGCCCTCCGGCTTCTGCGGCCGCTTGAACAGCCCCGGCTTGGGGCAGAAGACGTCGACCTCGGCTCGCTCGGCCACGTACGGCACGATCTCCGAGGTGTAGTCGGCGATGCCCGACGGCATCGGGGGGAGGGGACTGAACCAGGCCAGCCGCACGGCGTCAGCGCGCCGCGGGCGCGGGATGCTCCGAGGCGGCCTCGCCGTCCGAGGGCGCGGCCTGCGGCTCCGATTCCGTGCGGAGCCGGGCCAGCTCGCCGCGAAGCGCCGCCACCTGCTCCTCCAGGGACTGGAAGCGCTCCCCGGACCGGGCGGTCAGTCCCTCGATCCGCCGATCCAGCTCCTGCAGGATGATCTCGGTCCGTTCCAGGACGTCGTGCACCATCCGCTCGTAGAACCCGTCTCGGCGCGCCGCCACCCGGCCCTCCAGGAAGTCCAGGCGGGTCTCCCGCTCCAGCAGCTCCCAGGACAGCGCGTCGAGGTAGGCCCTGGTGGCCCGGCGCCGGCGCATCTTGTTGACCACGCGGTCGGGCACGGCCCTGAGCACCGTGCGCCGTGCCGCCGACCGTGCGGCGGCCGTCTTCCGGGAGAACGCCGTCGCCACCACGCCCGGCGTGATGCGGGTGGCGCCCCCCGCCGCCTCCAGTGTGTTGATGCGCTTTCGGCGAAGCCAGTTGGACAGGCGAGCGGGGAGGAGGCGGGAGACGGTTTCCTTCGATCCGGCCATCGGGAGCCAACTGTAGCAGGCCCGCCAGTCGCGCTCCGCTGCGCCGGTCCGCACCATCTGCGCTGCTAGACTGGCTTGGTCCGGCCTCCGAGCGGACTCCTTCGTTGCCATGGGCGATCACATCGACGGTGTCTGGGTGAAGCGGCTTTCGGTCGTCCCCGACGAGCGCGGGCGACTGATGGAGATCCTCCGCTCGGACGATGAGGGTTTCCGGGCGTTCGGACAGGTGTACATCTCCACCACCTACCCCGGCGTGGTCAAGGCGTGGCACCTGCACCGGGTCCAGGACGACAACTTCTGCTGCGTACGGGGAATGGTGAAGCTGGTGCTCTACGACGGACGGGACGGGTCGCCGACCATCGGCACCGTCACCGAGTACTTCATCGGGGACCACAACCCGATGCTGGTGCGGGTGCCGGCCGGGGTGCACCATGGATGGAAATGCATCTCCGCCGAGGAGTCCATCGTGGTGAACGTCCCCACCGAGCCGTACCATCGGGAGTCGCCCGACGAGTTCCGGGAACCGTGGGACTCCCCGAGCATCCCGTACTCCTGGGGTGTCGTCTTCAAGTGAGGCGGCCGTGACCCCGAGCGCCGGCCCGACGGGCGGGTCGCCGCACGTCCTGGCGACCGGAGGAGCCGGGTTCATCGGCTCGCACCTGGTGGACCTGCTGCTGGAACGGCCCGGGTACCGCGTGACGGTCCTGGACAAGCTGACCTACGCGGGCGACCTGGCCAACCTGGAGGCCCACCGCGACGACCCGCGGTTCCGGTTCGTGCGGGGCGACGTGGCGGATCCCTCCGCGGTGATGCCACTGGTGGTGGCGGCCGACCGGGTGGTGCACGCGGCGGCGGAGTCGTTCGTGGACCGGAGCATCGACGACGCCGGCGCGTTCGTCCGGTCCAACGTCCTGGGGACGCACGTCGTGCTGGAGGCCTGCCGACAGGCCGAGCGGCCGCTGCTGTACGTCTCGACGGACGAGGTGTACGGGTCGGTGCGCGAGGGCGCGTTCACCGAGGACGACCCGCCCCTGCCGAACAGCCCCTACGCGGCCACGAAGGCCGGCGGCGACCTGCTGTGCCGGGCGTACCGCGTCACCTACGGACTGCCGGTGTCGATCGTCCGGGGGACCAACGCGTACGGCCCCCGCCAGCACGCGGAGAAGGCGATCCCCACGTTCGTGCTGGCTGCGCTGTCGGGCCGGCCCCTGCCCGTGTACGGCGACGGGTCGAACCGCCGGCAGTGGCTGCACGTCCGCGACTTCGCCCGGGGCGTGGTGGCCGTCCTGGACGGCGGCGAGCCGGGTGGCGTGTACAACATCGGCGGGGGGCACGAGGTCTCGAATCTCGAGCTGGCCGGTCTCATCTGCGACCTGGCCGGCGCGCCGCGCTCGCTGGTGTCCTTCGTGCCCGACCGGCCGGGGCACGACTTCCGCTACGACCTGGCCTGGGACCGGCTCCGGTCCCTGGGCTGGAAGCCGGCGATCGGCTTCCAGGAAGGCCTGGCCGAGACGGTGGCCTGGTTCCGGGAGCGGCCGGCGGCCGAGGCCGACGCGCAGGCGGTGCGAAAGTGAGGCTCCTGGTGACCGGTGCCAGCGGCGGGGTGGCCCGGGCCTTCCTGGCCCAGGTTCCCGCACACCACGAGGTGCGGGCGTTCACCCACGAGGAGCTGGACATCGGCGACTACCACGCGGTGATGCAGACCGTGCACGAGGTGGGCCCGGAAGCGGTGCTGAACTTCGCGGCCTTCACCAAGGTGGACGCGTGCGAGACCGCGCCAGAGCTGGCCTACCGGGCCAACACGGTGGGGCCGCAGAACCTGGCGCTGGCCTCGCGCCGGGTGGGTATCGTGCTGCTGCACGTCTCGACCGACTACGTGTTCGACGGCGAGAAGCCCACGCCGTACGACGAGCTGGACGTCCCCAACCCGATCTCCGTGTACGCCCGGAGCAAGCTGGGGGGCGAGGACATGGTCCGGCAGCTCACCCACGAGCACTTCGTCGTCCGGGTCGGCTACGTGTTCGGCGCGGGCACCGACTACCTCTCGGGTGCCGTGCAGCGGCTGGCCCGGGGTGAGGCCGCCGGCGGAGTGGTGGACCGGGTGGGAACGCCGACCTACGTCCACCACCTGGCCACCCGCTTCCTGCCCCTGCTGCTCACCGGACGGTTCGGCACGTACCACCTGGCCGGTCCGGAGTCGGCGTCCTGGTTCGACGTGCTGACCCGCGTGAAGGCGCTGGCCGGGTACCCGGGCGAGGTGTTCGAACAGCACGCGGACGAGCTGGGCCTGCCCGCCCCGCGCCCCCGCGGCTCCGCGCTCACCAGCGCGTTCCTGCACGAGGTGGGGATCGATCCCCTGCCGCCCCTCGAGGTCGCCCTGAAGGAGATGACCGGAGGCCGGCACGACTGAGTGGTGGCAGTCCTTCTTCGCCGGCCTGTGGGAGCAGGCCCAGCTCGCCCTGTGGACCGAGGAGGACAACCGCGAGGCAGCGGACAGGGTGGAGCGCACCCTGCGGCTCCCACCGGGGTCCAGGGTCCTGGACGTCCCCTGTGGGGACGGACGCGTCGCGCTGGAGCTCGCCGCTCGCGGCCACGCCGTCACCGGGGTCGACCTGAACGAAGCCTTCCTGTCGCAGGCGACCAGGAAGGCGGAGGAGCGCGGCGTCGCCGCTCGATGGGAGCACCGGGACATGCGCGACCTCGCCTTCGAGTCCGAGTTCGAGGCCGCGATCAACTTCGGAGGGAGCTTCGGCTACTTCGATGACGCGGACAACGCACGGACCGCGGGCGGCGTGTGTCGAAGCCTGGTGCCCGGAGGCCGGTTCCTCATCGACATGCCCACGCCCGAGATCGTGTTCCCGCGATTCCGAGACCGGTTCTGGTTCGAGGCGGGCCGGCTCCTGGTCCTGGGCGAGAACCGATACGACCACGACTCCGGCCGCAACGAGACCGACTGGACCGTGGTCGGGCCGGACGGACGCCGGGAGCACCGGCACAGCTCGGTTCGGCTGTACGCCTACCACGAGCTGGCGGGGCTCCTCCGCGGCGTCGGGTTCACCCACGTGGAGGGCTTCGACGCGGAGGACCTCTCGCCGTTCCGGGTCGGCGCGTCTCGCCTGATGCTCGTGGCGACGAAGTAGCGCGAAACCAGCACGTGGCGCCTGCTTAGCGCGACGAGGGCCCCGGGTATCCTGAGCAGCGTGAAGACTGCCAGCCACGAACTTCCGCAGCAGTCGGAGGTCAAGACCTCCGAGACGCCCAAGCTCCGGCCGATCCGGAGACTGCGGGAGCTGTGGTCCTACCGGGAGATCCTGGCCAACCTGACCCGCAAGGAGGTCAAGGTCAAGTACACGTCCTCGGTGCTGGGCGCGGCGTGGTCGATGCTGAACCCGATCCTCGCGCTCCTGGTGTTCTGGCTGGTGTTCGGGGTGGTCCTGCCCAACACCTCGGCTCCCGACTTCCCGGTCTACCTCCTGACGGGGCTGCTGGCCTGGAACCTGTTCGGCGGCTCGCTGACGCTCTCCGCTCGCTCGGTGGTGGAGAACGCGAACCTGGTGAAGAAGGTGGCGTTTCCGCGGGAGATCCTGCCGCTGGCCTCGATCGGGGCGTCGCTGGTGGACTTCGTGCTCCAGGCCATCGTGCTGGCCGTGTTCATGGCCATCCTGCAGCACGCCTTCTTCGGGGTGAACTTCGCGCTGTTCCCGCTGGCGCTCCTCGCGCTGCTGACGTTCACCGCCGCCCTGTCGCTGTGGGTGGGCGCGCTGAATGTCCGGTACCGCGACGTCCAGCACATCCTGAACCTGGCCCTGCTGATGTGGTTCTGGTTCACCCCGGTGGTGTACCCGAGCGGATTCCTGATGTGGAAGGCCGGGCACCACGCCTTCCTGGGGATCAATCTGTCGGTCGTGTACCAGGTGCTGAACCCGGTGGCGGACATCGTCATGGGGTTCCAGCGGGCCCTGTACGCGAACGTGAACTGCCCGCCGGTGATCAACGCCCAGCACCAGTGCACGCTGTACGACGTCAGCGTCGGCCACCAGGTCCTGGTGCTCGCGGGGGTGGTGGCCGGATCGCTGGTCCTGCTGTACTTGTTCTGGCGGACCTTCTTCCGGCACTCCGGTGACTTCGCGGAGGAGCTCTGAGCGTGTCCGGCCCGGCGGCCATCGAGGTCCAGGGGATCGGCAAGAAGTTCCGCCGGTACAAGGAGCGGCCGACCTCCCTGAAGCAGCGCCTGACCAGGTTCCGGGTCCGGTCCGAGGACTTCTGGGCCCTGAAGGACGTGTCGTTCGAGGTCCCCGAGGGGAAAACGTCCGGCCTGATCGGGCCCAACGGCTCGGGCAAGACCACGCTGCTCAAGATCATGGCGGGGATCCTCCGGCCCACTGAGGGCCAGGTGGTCACCCGGGGGCGGATCGCCGCGCTGCTGGAGCTGGGCGCGGGCTTCCATCCGGAGCTGACCGGGCGGGAGAACGTGTTCCTGAACGCGTCGATCCTGGGGCTGTCGCGCAAGGAGACCGAGGCCAAGTTCGACGAGATCGTGGCGTTCGCCGAGCTGGAGGACTTCATCGACAACCAGGTGAAGTTCTACTCGTCGGGCATGTTCGTGCGCCTGGGGTTCGCCGTCGCCGTGAACGTGGACCCGCAGATCCTGCTGGTGGACGAGGTGTTGGCCGTCGGCGACGAAGGGTTCCAGCGCAAGTGCCTGGACCGGATCCGGCAGTTCCAGCGGGAGGGCCGGACCATCGTGTTCGTCACCCACGCGGCGGACCTGATCCGCCAGATCTGCGACCAGGCGGTCATGCTGGAGAAGGGCGTGATCCGCAGGGCCGGCTCGCCCGACGACGTGGTCCGGGAGTTCCGGCTGTTCTTCCTGAAGAAGGACCTGGCGTACGCCACCGACGAGGGCACGAAGGAGGTGGAGATCCTGTCGGCGGAGCTGATCCGGGAGGACGGCACCTCCGGCACCGTGGCCATGTCGGGTGAGACGCTGACCGTGCAGGTGGACCTGCGCGCCACGCAACCGGTGGAGGACCCCGTGATCTCGATCGCCCTGCACGATCAGGACAACACCTTCGTGTTCGGCACCAACACGGACTGGAAGGGGCTGCACTTCACACCCTTCGAGGGGAAGAAGCGGCTGCGGTTCCACCTGCGCGCACTGCCGTTCGTGCGCGGGCGGTACTGGGTGACCCTGGGCGTGCATTCCAAGGATGCCCGCCGCGTGTATCACGTGCAGGAGCAGCGCTACTCCTTCGAGGTCCGGACGGGGGCCGAGAACCCCGGGCAGGTGTTCATCCCGGTGGACGTCGAGGTGGAAGAGCTCTGAAGACCCTGGTTGTTTCCTCGTACCCGCCCCGGCACTGCGGGATCGGAGCGTACGCCGCCGCGTTGGCGGCCAGGTGGCGGGAGGCCGGCGACGCGGTCGTGGTGATCTCGCCGCCCGACGGCGAGGGCGACGTCCGGGTGTCGTTCGACTCCGGCCGCCCCTTCTTCCGGGCGGCGCGCCTCGCCGGGTCGTTCGACCGGATCGTGGTGCACTTCCAGCCGGCGCTGTACTACCGGCCCCATGCGCCGGTATCGAAGGTGCTGACCTCGCTGGGACTGCTGTGGTTGGTGGTTCGCCGCCCGTGCACCGAGGTCCTGGTGCACGAGGCCGACCCCCCCATCCGGTCGCGGCCGGACTACGTGCTGCTGCGCCAAGCGCTCAAGCGGGCGCGGCTGCTGTTCCACACCGACGCCGAGCGGCGCGAGCTGGAGCGTGAGTACCGGTTGACCGCGCGGGCCCGGCTGGTCGACCACACCGAGGGCATCCGGGTCGCCGCGGTGGTGTCGCGGGACGAAGCACGCCGGCGGCTCGGGGTCCCGCCCGATGAGCGCCTGTACCTGTGTGCGGGGTTCCTCCATCCCGGGAAGGGATTCGACCGAGCGATGCGGGCGTTCGCCGAGGCCGGCTCGCCGGGCCGGATGGTGATCGTCGGTTCGGTGCGCGACGAGACCCCCGAGAACCGCGCCCACGCGCGGTCGCTGCGGGAGCTGTGCGACCGAACTCCCGGCGCCGAGCTCCACGAGGACTACGTGCCCGCCGAGGACTTCGACGCCTGGATCGCCGCGGCGGACCGGCTGATCCTGCCGTACCGGGTGTCGTGGTCCTCGGGCGCACTGGCCCGGGCCCGCACCATCGGGACCCCGGCCATCGTGTCGGCGACCGGAGGGCTCCCCGAGCAGGCCGGACCGGACGACGTGGTGTTCCGCGACGACGCCGAGCTGACCGAGCTGCTGCGGGCGAACGACCGGGTGGAGGTCCATCCGTGACCCAGGCCCGCCAGCACGAGCCGACCGGAAAGCCAACGAGCAAGCACGAGGAGGACTGGGACATTGAGCACGTCCATGCCGAGACCCAGGGGAGTCGCGCCATGTTGTTGGTGCTGATCCTGATCAGCGTCGGCCTGGCCGCCGCCGCGCAGATCACGTTGAAGCACGGGATGAACCAGGTCGTCGATCGGATCCCGGATCACACGTTCCGCTTCGACGCGTCGTCGCTGAAGAGGGTGTCCCTCACGCCGGCCGTGTGGGGGGGCCTGGCCCTGTTCGGGCTCTCCGCGTTCGTGTGGCTGGCGGTGCTGTCGCGGGCGGCGCTGTCGTTCGCCTACCCCTTCGCCGCGCTCACCTACGCCATCATCGTGCTGTACGACCTGTCGGTGGGGGAGCACATCTCGGGGCTGCGGTGGGCCGGGGTGGCCCTGATCGTGGCCGGGATCATCCTGGTGTCCCGGACCCCCGCGCACGGTTGACGGCCATGGGCGAGTCCCCGCCGGCGCCGGACGTGCCCGACGTGGCCGTGGTGGTGGTCAACTACAACGCGGGCGAGCACCTCGGGCGCTGCCTGGCCTCGGCGTTCGCCTCCGCCGGCGACGCGACGCTCGAGGTCCTCCTGGTCGACAACGCCTCGCACGACGGCAGCGCCGCTCGGGCGGCCGCCGACCACCCGGAGGTCCACCTCATCCAGAACCCCGACAACCGGGGGTTCGGCGCCGCAGTGAACCAGGGCATCCGGTGGTCCCGGGCGCCGTTCGTGTTCCTGCTGAACCCCGACGCGGAGATCTCGGCGGGGACGCTGGGCGGTCTGGTCAAGCTGGCCACGGAGCGGCCCCGGATCGGCGCCGTCGGGCCGCTCATCCGCAACGCCGACGGCTCGGTGTACCGGAGCGGACGGAAGTTCCCCACCATCACGGAGGCCGTGGGGCACGCCTTCCTGGGGCCGTTCCGGCCGGACAACCGGTTCAGCCGGGCCTATGCCCTGGCGGACTGGGACCGCGCCACGGAGCGCGAGGTGGACTGGGTCTCCATGTCGGCCGTGCTCCTGTGGCGGGCGGCGCTGGACGACGTCGGCCTGCTGGACGAGCGGTTCTTCCTGTACGGCGAGGAGCTCGACCTGTGCACGCGCCTGCGCGACGCGGGCTGGAAGGTCCTGTTCACGCCGGAGGTCGAAGTGGTGCACGAGGGCGGTGTCTCCACAGGGCGGTCCCGGCGGATGCACCGCATCCACTCGCGGAGCATCTATCGCTACTTCGCCAAGCACCGGGCCAGGGGGTGGCGGCGGGTGCTGCTGCCCTTCGCGTGGGTGATGCTGCGGCTGCGGGCCGAGGTGGCCGCGTGGAGGGAGCGCGGATGAAGGCCATCGTGCTGGTCGGCGGAGAGGGGACCCGGCTTCGTCCTCTCACCGAGACCATCCCCAAGCCGCTGCTGCCCATGATGAACCGGGCGTTCCTGCACCGGGTCCTCGACCACCTCGGGGAGCACGGTGTCCACGAGGTCGTGCTGTCCTCCTCTTACCTGGAGCCTGCGTTCCACCAGTTCCTGGAGGAGCGCCACGGCGACCCCAGGGTCACCTGGATCACCGAGGCTGTGCCGCTCGGGACGGGCGGCGCCATCGTGAACGCGCTACCGAACGTGGACGACACGTTCCTGGTGCTGAATGGCGACATCCTGACCGACCTGGACCTCTCGGCGATGGTGGCGTTCCATCGCGACCGCGGCGCGGTGGCCACGATCTCGCTCACCCACGTGGGGGATGCCCGGCCCTACGGGCTGGTGGCCACTGTGGAAGGAGGCCGGGTCCGGGAGTTCCGGGAGAAGCCGGCGGACCTCATCCCCGGCGACATCAACGCCGGGACCTATGTCCTGGAGCCCGAGGCGCTCGAAGGATGGGAGGCCGGCCGGATGATCTCCGTGGAGCGCGAGGTGTTCCCCGGCCTGATCGCCTCCGGCGCCCCCGTGTACGGGTTCCTGTCCGACGCCTACTGGATGGACCTGGGCACGCCGGAGAAGTACCTCCAGGCCCACTTCGACATCCTGGAGGGGAAGGTCCGCGACATCAGCCCGGCCTCACCCAACGGCCCCACGATCGCGCCAGGTGTCGATCTGCAAGCGCACCTGGGGCGATGGGTGGTGCTGGGGCCGAACGCCACCGTGGCAGCGAACGCCGAGGTGGACGACTCGGTGCTGCACGCGGGCGCCGTGGTGGGCCCGGGCGCCCGAGTGTTCCGTTCCATCCTGGGGCCGGGCGCTGTGGTCGGCGCGCGTGCCACGGTCACAGAATCCGTCCTGGCCGAACGAGCCCGCGTGGAGGACGACGCCGAAGTCGCGCAGATGAAGCTGTCGGCGGGCCAGGTGGCCCGCCGCGATACCGACTAACCCTGTCGCAGCCCCAGGGTGTTCCCGTCGGGATCGCGGAACCACGCCCCGCGGGCGGGACCGAGTTGCGCGATGTGGCCCGTGGTGGTGAGCGGTCCCTCGGTGTAGTCGATGAACTGGACACCCCTGGCCTCCAGGTCGCGGACCGCGGCCTCGATGTCAGTCACCTCGAAGTGGGCAAGCGTGTGTTCCGTGGCCGTCGAGGGGCGCCGGAAGGTCGAGAGCTCGCTGGCGTCCCCGCAGCGGAACCGGACCGAGGCCGGGTTCTCCCACAGGACGGTCAACCCGAGCGTGTCGCCGTAGAAGGCCTTCGCTCGCCCCAGGTCGCTGACGGGCACCGTTGCCACCACCATCGTCGCGCCGATCATCCTCGACCTCCCCCTGGATCCATCCAGCCTGCCGACCCCTTTCAGCGCCGAACTATGGGTCTGGGGCCGCGACCGGTCAAGGCGGGCCGGCCACGCGGGAGCGCCGCCTAAAGCTCTCGAAATCGGCAGACGATGTGGTACGGTGCCGGCGCCGCCGGCCACTCGACATCATGCGAACGCGCCTCGGGCTCGCCGTCGTCATCGCCGCCATCGCGGCCGTCCTCCCGGTGTCCGCCGCCACTGCCGGCGCGGGTGCGCCCGGTTCGTCCACGCCCGCTTCGGGCGCGACCCCGGCATCCGCCGTCCCCGCTGAGGTCGCCGACAAGCCGTTCGTCTTCTTCGGCTCGGGCTGGGGCCACGGCGTGGGCCTGTCCCAGTGGGGCGCCTACGGCCTGGCCCAGGACGGCTGGACCCACCAGCAGATCCTCACGCACTTCTACTCCGGAACCGACCTCGGTCCCGTGGCGAAGCAACAGGCTCCCGACACCCTGCGGGTCGGCCTGACCTGGGGCGACGCCCTCCTGCACGTCACCGCGAACGGCGGACCCGTTCCGCTGGTGGTGGGGAGCCCCGACGCGACCGGCACGCCCGTGGCCAGCGTCCCGAAGGGCATGACCTGGACCATCGGCAGCTCCGGGGCGCAGTTCCAGGTCCTGAACGCGAAAGGCAAGCAGGTGGGCGGCCAGCTGTGGGGGAGCGAGACCCAGAACCTGTACGCGGTGCTCGGCGGGACCGGCCGCCTGCGGGTCCAGGAGGCCGGCCACAGCTACGACAAGGGAGCCATCGAGTTCAACGTGTATTCGCCCTGCTCCGGGTGCGCGGAGGACCTCCGGGCCATCGCCTTGCTCGATCCGCAGAGCTACCTGTACGGCCTCGGGGAGGTCCCCAGCGAATGGCCCATGGAGGCCATGGAGGCCCAGGCCGACGCCGCGCGGACCTACGCCTTCTACGTGGTGGACTGGCGGGGCCAGCACCGAACCGACCATGGCCTCTGCAACTGCGGGCTGTACGACACGACCACCGACCAGGTCTACGCGGGCTGGGACAAGGAGAACCAGGGCGCGGGGTGGCTCCAGGCCGTGGACGCCACCGACGGCGAGGTGGTCACCTTTCAGGGCGACCTGATCATGGCCAACTACTACTCCTCGAGCGGCGGCTACACCGAGAACAACGAGAACGTCTGGTTCGACACGCCCATCCCGTATCTCCGGGCGGTGTGCGACCCGGGCGACTACACGAGTTCGAACCCGATCCGCGTGTGGAGCAACCAGGACACCGCCGCCGCGGTGGGCGCGGACCTGGCCCGCTACGGCTACGACGTGGGGGTCGTGACGGGCTTCGCGCGCATCAAGCGCAGCGTGTCGGGCCGGATCATCTGGATCACGGTGAAGGGAACGGGGGGCGCCGACGGCACCTCCACCCGTGTCTCCGGGCCGGTGTTCTCGGGCGCGCTCGGCCTGCGCGACGACAAGGTCTGGATCAACGTGGACAAGAACGTGCAGGGGCCGATCCGGGCGGAGTACGACGCGCTGGGCTGCGCGCCGGGGATGCCCACCGGCCCGCAGCAGGCCGTGCCTGGCGGCTCGATGCAGACCTTCGCGGACGGCGCGATCTACCGGAACGACGCCGCCAACAACGCGGTGTGGGTCCGGGAGCCGCTGTACGACGAGTACCTCGCGGTCCGGGGTCCGGCCGGCCCGCTCGGGCTGCCACGGTCGGAGTCCATCGACATCGCGGCGGGCGCCTGCGCCGGCGACGCCGTGTCCTGCGCCCGCCAGACCTTCGACAACGGCCGCATCTACGTCAAGGACGGCGTGGGCGCCCACGAGGTCCACGGCGCGGTCCTCACCTATTTCCTTGGGCGGGGGGGAGCCGCCGGTCCCCTCGGGTTCCCCACGTCCGACGTCAGCACCGGCGCGGACGGGTCGACCTCGGCCACCTTCGAGCACGGCACGGTCAGCTGCGACCCGGCCGGAAGCTGCACCGCAGCGTAGCCGTCAGCTCTGCTTCTTGGGCGGCAGGGCGAACTGGATCGGCTCCGCGCCCATCCGAGTGGCCAGCCGTCCCAGGAAGATGATCGCGAGCACGGCCAGGAACGTGATCACCACGGCGTAGATGAACAGCCCCACGACCTCCGCACCCTTCGAGAGCCGGGCGAGCGCCTTGGACAGCGCCGTGTTCCAGGCCAGGGCCACCACCACCCCGAACGCGGTGGTCACCACCGAGATCACGGTGACGATGAACTCCCGGGAGAACCGGCTCGCCCTCTTGGCCACGACCACGATGGGGTTTACTTCCTCCTCGCCTTTGCCCTCCGAAGGCATGCTCGTCCCTGTCGATTCGTCACTCATGTCCGAGATCTCCTTTCCATGCGCCCTGGGATACGTCGGGGAGGCTGGCCGGCCCGACGATAGACACCCCGATCCTTGCGTGCAGCCGGGCCGATTCCCCATAATGCCCCTGCCTTCCCCGGGTCGTCGGGTCGCGCTCGAGGCTGCTCGAGGAAAGGAGTAGCGGATGGCCGTAACCACTGCTGGGGCAGGGTTGTCGTCACGGCTGGACCGGTTCTTCAAGATCACGGAACGCGGCTCCACCATGCGGACCGAGCTCATCGCTGGTGGGGCCACCTGGCTCACGATGTCCTACATCCTGTTCGTGAACCCCACGATCCTGGGGTTCCTGGGGATCCCCGATCTCCAGAGCAAGGGGCTGCCCTTTGGCCAGGTCCTCACGGTGACGGCCCTGGTGGCGGGGTGCATGACCCTGCTCATGGGCATCTACGCGAACTACCCGTTCGCGCTGGCGGCGGGGCTGGGGCTCAACGCGTTCGTGGCGTTCACGCTGGTGGCCGGGCGCGGCCTCTCCTACCCCCAGGCCATGGGCGTGATCGTGGTTGAGGGACTCGCCATCACCGCCCTCGTGCTGACCGGGTTCCGGGAGGCGGTGCTGAACGCCATTCCCTTGGACCTGAAACGCGCCATCGGCATCGGCATCGGCATGTTCATCGCGTTCATCGGGTTCGTGAATGCGGGTGTGGTTGTGCACCCGCAGTCAGGCGAGCCGATCGTCACGATCAACCCCAATCTGACGACGCTTCGAATGCTGGTGTTCGTGATCGGCTTCGTCATCACGGGAGCGCTGGTGGCGAGACGGATGAAGGGAGCCTTACTCGGCGGGATCGTGTTGACCACCGTCATCGGCATGATCATCAACTACGGGTGGGCCCACAAGGCGCTGTGGGCGAGCCTCCCCGGAGTCGGTCTCGTCCCCAGCAAGTGGATCCAGGGGCCGGACTTCGGACTGGTCGGCAAGTTCTCGTTCGACTTCTTCAGTGCGCTCGGCACATGGACGGCCATCGCGGTCGTGCTCTCGGTCATGCTGTCGGACTTCTTCGACACCATGGGCACGGTCGTCGGGATCGCGGGCGAGGCCAAGCTCCTCACGCCGGAGGGGAAGCTGCCGGGCATCAACCGCGTGCTGCTGGTGGACTCCCTGGCCGCCGCTGCGGGCGGAGCGGCCTCGGCCTCCTCGAACACCACCTACATCGAGAGCGCCGCCGGGGTATCCGAGGGCGGGCGGACCGGGCTCACCTCGGTGGTGGTCGGGGTCCTGTTCCTGCTGTCGTTGTTCCTGTCCTCGCTTGCCGGGATCATCCCGCCGGAAGCCACGGCCCCGATCCTGGTCATCGTGGGCTACTTCATGATGACGATCGTCAAGGACATCAACTGGCAGGACCCCGGGATCGGGATCCCCGCCCTGCTCACCGTGGTGATCATGCCGTTCACGTTCAGCATCACGAACGGCGTGGGAGCAGGGTTCCTTTCCTACCTGTTCATCGCCGTCCTGCGAGGGAAGATCCGGGAGGTCCACCCGCTGATGTGGGTCGTGTCGGGCGTGTTCGCCTGGTACTTCATCCACGGCGTGGTGTAAGCAACCGCGGAAGCGATCGCCGAAGCCCCGGGCCCACACGCCCGGGGCTTCGCGCTTCCCGGGTCGCGCGTCAGAGCCAGCGCGCGTGCTCGTCCACGGGCAGGGCCGGCCGGGGTGGTGGTTCGCCGGCTGGCGGCGGGCCCACCGCCACCGCCCCCAGCGGGATCCACCGGTCGTCGAGGTCCAGCGCGTCCCGGGTCTCCTCCTTGCAGAACAGCGTGGACGACACCCACCAGGAGGTCAGGCCCTGGTCGTGCAGGGCCAGCAGCAGGTTCTGGATGGCCCCGCCGCCCGAAAGCAGGAACATCTCCCGTTCCGCCGACGCCCGTTCCCGGTCCGGGTATTCGTGCGACCCGAGCAGGCGGACGGCGGGCACGACGAGCACGGGCGCCTGGCCCAGCAGCGCGTCCGACCTCCGGAGGCGACGCTCCACGACGTGCTCCGGCGTGCCGTCGCCACGCAGGTCGGCCCTCCACGCGTCGGCCATCGCCCCCAGCAGCCGGCGGCGGGCCGGGGCCGACTCCAGGACGGCGAAGAGCCAGGGCCGGGTGTCGCGCGGGGCGGGCGCCGTGCAGGCGGCGCGCACGGCTTCCTCCAGCGCCTCCCGGGGCACCGTCCCCGGTCCGAAGGAGCGGATCGACCGGCGCGCGTGGATCGACTGGAGCGGTGACTCCCGGAACAGGTCCTCGTCCGGAGGTCGAACCAGGTCGTGGGCTGCTCCGCCGGACCCCGCGACCCCGAGCCCCCGCACGATGGCCACGGGAACGCGTGCGTCCTTCCCCATGACCAGGCCGCTGGCCGCCGCGACCTCGTCGGCCACCGCCACCACGGTGGCCTCCAGCACCCGCCCGGTGTGGTCGAGGGTCCCCCGCAGGTCCACCAACGGGTCCATCCCCGAGCAGCCGATGGCCACGTTCACCACCCCCCGCCGCCACGGACGGCCGAACGTGTCCGTGACCACCACCGCCACCGGCCCGCCGGCCACGGCCGACAGCGCCGCGCGGATTCCCTCGGCCGACCTATCGGGATCCTCCGGCAGCAGCGTCAGGAACCCGGGCGCCACGTTCGAGGCGTCCACGCCTGCGTTCGCGCACACGAACCCGTGGCGGGTCTCCGCGATCACCAGGTCGCCTCGCCGGGCCACCACCCGCCGGGCCTCGCGCTGGATCCAGGCCCCGCGGCCGTCGCCCTCGGGGACCACCCGGCCCTCGGCCTTCGACACGATCTTCTGGGTCACCGACACGACGTCCCCCGAGTGGACGGTGCCGCGCAGGGACACCGAGAGCAGGGCGGGCAGGTCGTCGCCCGGCCGGACCTCGGGCAGCCCGTGCACGGGGATGACCTCGACCACGCCGCCGCTCACACCAGCGAGAGTGCGTAGCGGGCCAGGGCCTCCGCCCGGAGGTCGTTGGCCATGATGGTGTCGGTGATCCCCACCCGGATGCCGAGCTCGGCCACTCGCTCCGCCAGGCCCTCGTCGGCCCGATCCACCACCCAGGCCGTCAGCAGGTCACGGTAGTACCCGGCCACCCCCGCCGCCGAGACCTCGACGCCTGCCACCGGCAGCAGCCGGTCGGCCATCCCCACCAGCGGCACGCCGCCAACGATCCCCGACACGCCGACCACCCGGTCCCGCCTCGCGGCCACGGCCTCCCGGATCCCCGGGACGGCCAGGATCGGCCCGATGGAGGCGATGGGGTTCGACGGGGGGAGCACGATGGTGTCGGCCCCCTCGATGGCATCCAGCACGCCGGGACCCGGCATGGTCGCCGACCCACCGTACCGCACCGCCTTCACGTCGTCGCGCCCGCCTCGCTCCACCCAGTACTGCTGGAAGTGGATCTCGGCCACGCCGCCCCCTTCGGGCACGATCGAGATCATGGTGGGTGCCGGATCCTGCGTCATCGGAAGGAGCCGAGCGGCGACGCCGAACCGCTCGCACAGCTCGCCCGTGGCCTCCGAGAGCCCCATCCCCGCGGCCAGCCACGACGTCCGCAGCAGGTGCGTGGCCAGGTCGAGGTCGCCCAGGCCGAACCAGGCCCCCTTCGCGCCGAGGCGCCGGAGCTCCTCCGTCCCTCGGAACGTCTCGCCGGCCCGCCCCCACCCCCGCTCGCGGTCCATCACCCCGGCCAGCCAGTACATGACGGAGTCGATGTCCGGTGACACGTGCAGCCCGTGCACCTCGATGTCGTCCCCGGTGTTCACGACCACCGTGACGTTCTCCGGCCGCACCGCGCGGACCAGCCCCCGAAGGAACTTCCCCGCCCCCACCCCGCCCGCCAGGGCGACGACCCGCATCAGGCCGCCTCCGGGAGGACCGCGAACAGCTGCCATGCGCCGGGGATGCCCTTCAACGTGTGAGCACCGCGGTCCTCGAAGGCGATGCCGGAGCCGACCACCAGGTCCTTCACGGTGCTCGAGACCGGGACCTCGCCGGGTCCGCCGAGCGCCGCCACCCGTGCCCCGATGTGGACGGCGATCCCGCCGACGTCGTCGCCGATCAGCTCGATCTCTCCCGTGTGGAGGCCGGCCCGAATCTCCAGCCCGAGCTCCCGGACCGATCGCCCGATGGCGATGGCACAGCGGACCGCCCGGGCCGGGCCGTCGAAGGTCGCCAGGAACCCGTCCCCCGCGGTGTCGATCTCCCGTCCGCGGAACCGCTCGAGCTCCCGCCGCACCAGGACGTGGTGCCGTTCCAAGAGGTTTCGCCACCGCCCGTCCCCGAGCTCCGCGGCCCGCTCGGTGGAGCCGACGATGTCGGTGAACAGGACGGTGGCCAGGACCCGGTCGGGCTCGGCCGCCGGGCGCACCCCGGTCAGGAACTCCTGGATCTCGGCGACGATCAGGTCCGGGTCGCCGGCCCACATGTAGTTCTCCGACCCGGGGATCTCCACGTACCTGGCGCCGGCGATGTGCTCGGCGACGTACCGGCCGTGGGCAGGAGGGATCCTGGCGGCCTCCGCCTTCTGCAGGACCAGGGTGGGGACCTGGATCGCCGGCAGGACGTGGCGCACGTCGGACTCGTACATCATCCGGAGCATCGCCACGGCTGCCCCCGGGCTGGCCGACTGGCGCTCGTAGCGCCCGAAGCTCGCGGACAGGGCCTGATCCTGGAGCAGGTTCGGTGCGAGGAAGGTCATCGTGCCCCCGCCGGGGCCCCAGGACGACCGGAGCTTCTCGAGGTCCCGGAGCAGTCCTTCCAGCGGCCAGCCCAACGGGTAGTCGGGCGCCCACGAGATGCGCGCGCACGGGTCCACGCCCACGAGTGCGGTCGTCCGCTCCGGGTAGGTCGCGGCGAACAGCAGCATCATGTACGCCGCGCCGATCCCGCACAGGAGCGCCGTCCGCTCCGACCCGACGTCGTCGAGCACCGCCCGGAGGTCGTCCATCCACTCCTCCAGCAGGTGACCGTCGAGGGCGATCGGATCCGAGATGCCAGTGCCCCGCTTGTCGAACACGATGACCCGGGCAAACGTCGCCAGCCGTTCGAGGAGCCGTGCCAGCGGAGGGAACTCCCACTGGGCCTCCACGTTGCTGAACCACTGATCGATCACCACCAGATCGATTGGACCTCCCCCGATCACCTGATACGCGACGTGGGCGTCGCCATTCCTCGCGTATCTCGTCTCGGGCGGCATGGTCGAAGTCTCCCCGCCGCCGGGGACGGTGGCAATCCGGACCAGTGCTAGGCTCGCTTCCGATGGCGACCGTCACCGGACACGCGGTTCGACGGGCCCTGGCGCGCGCGGAGTCGGGGAAGGCGCTCACCCCGGCAGAGGTCGAGGCGCTGCTCGCGGCCCGGGGCGACGACCTCGGACGGCTCCTGGCCGTGGCCGGCCGCCTCCGGGACCTCGGCCACGGCCGCACCGTCACGTACTCCCGGAAGGTGTTCATCCCCCTCACCATGCTGTGCCGGGACCATTGCCACTACTGCACGTTCGCGAAGCCGCCCGCCAAGCTCGACACGCCGTTCCTCACCCCCGAGGACGTGGTGGCCATCGCGGAAGCCGGCCGGGGGCTCGGGTGCAAGGAGGCCCTGTTCACCCTGGGGGACCGCCCCGAGGAGCGCTACCCGGTGGCACGGCAGTGGCTGGCCGAACGCGGGTACCGGTCCACCCTCGACTACGTGCGCGCCGTCGCCATCCGGGTCATCGAGGAGACCGGCCTGCTGCCGCACCTCAACCCCGGCGTCATGTCCTGGGAGGACATGGCCCGCCTGAAGCACGTCTCGGCGTCGATGGGGCTGATGCTGGAGACCTCGTCGGAGCGGCTGTCGGCGAAGGGCGGGCCTCACTTCGGCTCGCCCGACAAGGTCCCGGCCGTCCGCTTGCGGACCATCGAGGACGCCGGCCGCCTGTCGATCCCGTTCACCACCGGGATCCTCGTTGGCATCGGGGAGACGCTGCGGGAGCGTGCCGAGTCCCTCCTGGCCATCCGCGACCTCCACCGGAAGTACCGCCACGTCCAGGAGGTCATCGTCCAGAACTTCGTGCCGAAGCCCCGCACGGGCATGCACGCGCACCCCGCCCCGGATCCCGACGAGTACCTGGCCGCCGTGGCCGCGGCGCGGATCGTGTTCGGACCGACCATGAACGTCCAGGCCCCGCCGAACCTGTCCGACCAGGGCTATCCCAGGCTCCTCGACGCCGGGATCAACGACTGGGGCGGCGTGTCCCCGCTCACCCCGGACCACGTGAACCCGGAGAAGCCGTGGCCCCGGCTCGACGCGCTGGTGGAGCGCACCGCCGAGCGCGGATACGAGCTTCGGGAGCGGCTCACCATCTATCCGGCCTTCGCGCTGAAGCCCGATCCATGGATCGCCGGGAAGATGCAACGGCCGGTCGCCGCGCTCACCACCGAGGACGGCTTCGGCCGTGAGGGGCACCACCCGGAGCCCATCCCCTGGCAGGACCCCGACGTCCAGTGGAAGCCCCGGACCATCGCCCTCACGTTCACCAAGGCGGGCGACGCGGGCCTGCGAGACGACGCAATGGCCGTGTACGGGGACTTCGACGCGTTCGAGGTGGAGGCCACGCGGGCGTGGGCTCGGCGAGCGGTCGACCCGGTCCGCCTGAGCGGCGACATCCGGCGTGCCCTGAAGAAGGCGACGGCCGGCCGGCCCGACGACATCACCGACGACGAGGCCGTGGCCCTGTTCCAGGCCGAGGGGGAGGCCCTGGACGCCCTCTGCGACGTCGCCGACGACCTCCGCCGCGACGTCGCCGGCGACGAGGTCACCTACGTCGTCAACCGGAACATCAACTTCACGAACGTCTGCTACACGGGCTGCCGGTTCTGCGCGTTCGCCCAGCGCGAGGTCGACGCCGAGTCCTACACGCTCCGGCTGGAGGAGGTCGCGGACCGGGCCGAGGAGGCGTGGGCGTACGGGGCGACCGAGGTGTGCATGCAGGGCGGCCTGCACCCCAGCCTTCCAGGCGAGTTCTACTTCCAGCTCCTCGACGCGGTGAAGGCTCGCGTGCCGGACATCCACGTCCACGCGTTCAGCCCGATGGAGGTGCTGAACGGCTCGACCCGGCTCGGCATCTCCTTCCAGGAGTTCCTGGAGGAATGCCGCCGGCGCGGCCTCGGGTCCATCCCCGGCACGGCCGCCGAGATCCTGGACGAGGACGTGCGGTGGGTCCTGACCAAAGGAAAGCTCCCGGCGGACACGTGGGAGGAGATCGTGGGGACGGCCCACGACGTCGGGCTGCGGTCGTCCTCCACCATGATGTACGGCCACGTCGACGCGCCCCCGCACTGGGTGGCCCACATCCGGCGGCTGGCCCGGATCCAGGACCGGACCGGCGGCTTCACCGAGTTCGTCCCGCTGCCCTTCATCCACCAGAACTCGCCGATCTACCTGGCCGGCAAGGCCCGGCCCGGCCCCACCCACGAGGACAACCGGCGGGTGCACGCCGTGGCCCGCATCCTCCTGCACGGCCGCATCCCCAACGTCCAGGTGTCGTGGGTGAAGATGGGCGTGGAGGCCTGCCAGCTCATGCTGCGGGGCGGGGCCAACGACTTCGGTGGCACGCTGATGGAGGAGACCATCTCGCGGATGGCCGGAGCTGAGTGGGGGATCCGCATGGAGCCCTGGGAGATCGAAGGAGCCATCCGCGACATCGGCCGGGTCCCGGCCGAGCGGACGACCACCTACGGGCGCGTGCACCGGGAGCGCCCGCTCGCGCCGCCGAACGGCGTCCCCGTCCGCTGACCGAACAGGACCTCGAAGCCCTCGATGACCGTACGGTTCCACATCTCTCCGGCCAAGTGGTCAATCAACAATACCAATTCGCTCAATCAGATTGACCATCGAAATAGTTGCGAGAACATCTTGCATCCTTGATGCAGAGGGGGTGAGGATGCTGTCTTGGTGATGACGGCCGAACCTGCCCGGATCTGGCACTTGCGTTTCGGGAGCCCCTTCCGTCAGAATTACACGAATGTGATTTCGGGAGGGGAGGGCAGTGCATCACTTCATCCCGTGGCAGGATCGGGCCCGCTGCCGCGAGCACGATCCAGAGGTCTTCTTCCCCGAGAAGGGGGGCTCCTCGCGCGAGGCGAAGCGGGTCTGCGCGGACTGCCCCGTTCGTATCGAGTGCCTCAACTACGCCCTGCGCCGGGACGAGCGCTACGGGGTGTGGGGCGGCATGAGCGAACGAGAGCGGCGACGCCTGAAGCGCATGGCGTCCTGATCACCCGGAGAGGGGGTGAGTGATGGCACCCGCCAAGAAGTCCACGGCCAAGAAGTCCACGGCCAAGAAGTCGACGGCGAAGAAGGCTCCCGCCAGGAAGCCAGCGGCGAGGAAGACCGCCGCGAAGAAGGCTCCCGCCAGGAAGCCAGCGGCGAAGAAGACCACCGCCAAGAAGTCGACAGCGAAAAAGTCGACGGCGAAGAAGACCACCGCCAAGAAGTCGACAGCGAAAAAGTCGACGGCCAAGAAGTCCACGGCCAAGAAGCGGTAGCCGCGACGGTATCCACGCCGATGCGGAAGGGGGGACCCCGAGTGGCCCCCCTTCCTGGCGTCTGGGTCCGGTTTCCCGGCAAGCGGGCCGATGCGTGCTAGGCTCGCGGCCGCCTGAAGAGGCGCCCCTGTTCATGACGCAACGCTCGAGCACCGTCTCCGATCGCTCCACCGGCACCCCCAGTTCCCGGGATCCCGCAGTCCTCGCGATCCTCGTGGCCCGGAATGGGATGCCCTGGCTGCGCGACTGCCTGCGTGCCCTGTCCCGCCAGACCCATCCCCGTCTGGGGGTGGTGGCGGTGGACATGGGCTCCTCAGACGGCTCCCGGGAGCTGCTGGAGCGGGCCCTGGGGCCCGATCGGGTGCTCACTCCCACTGAGGCGCTCGGCCTGCCGGCAGCGGTGCAGGCCGCGCTGCGCGTCGACGCCGCGGCCCGCGCCGACTACGTCCTGATCCTGCACGACGACACCGTGCTGGAACCCGACGCGCTGGCCCGGCTGGTGGAGGCCGCGGAACGCGTGGAGGGCGTCGGCGTGGTCGGTCCCAAGGTGGTGGACCTGGACGACCCCAGGATCCTCCGCGACGTGGGCCAGGCGACCGACCGGTTCGCCGATCCCTACTCGCCGCTCGAGGAGGGGGAGATCGACCACGGGCAGTACGACCGGGTCCGCGAGGTGATGTTCGTCTCCTCCTGCGCGATGCTGGTCTCACGGGCGGCGTGGCACCGGGCAGGCGTCCCCGACGAGCGGCTGTCGCCCGCGCATGAGGACCTCGACTTCTGCTGGCGGGCTCGCCTGGCCGGCTTCCGTGTGCTGATGGCCCCCGCGGCGCGGGCCCGGCACCACGAGGGCGTCGACGACGGGATGCGCTACGGGCGGGATTCCGGCCGGGCCCGGTACCACCAGGAGCGGACCACCCTCGCGGCCATGCTCAAGAACTACGGCCTGCTGTCGCTGCTGTGGATTCTCCCGCTGTACGTGATCCAGTCAGTGGTCAAGGCGGTGGCCTGGGCCGTGTCCCGGCGGTTCGAGGACGTGTACCAGCTGCTGGCGGCGTGGGCCTGGAACCTGGTCCACCTGCCCAGCACCATCCAGCGCCGGATCCGGGCCCAGTCGGTCCGGAGCGTCCCCGACCGCGCCGTCCGCCGGTACATGGCCCCCATGACCCTTCGGCTCCGCCACCTGGCCGAGTCGGCGGGCGGGCGGTTCCGCGCGGCGCCGGAGGACGTGGTGGCGGAGCGTCCCCTGGACGAGCAGGAGGAGCTGGAGCTCCCGTCGCTGGGCGCGCGCACGGTGTCGGTGGTCCGGGCCCACCCGGCCACCACGGCGTGGGTGCTGTTCGCGGCCGTGGCCGCGCTGGCGTACCGGCACCTGGTGGGGCCGGGACCGCTGGAGGGCGGGGTGATGCCGTCGTTCCCGGCGCACCCGTCCGACTTCTTCCGCGAGCTGGACTCGGGATTCCGGACCACCGGGCTGGGCGGGGACCAGGCCGCCAGCCCGGCGCTGGCCGTGCTGGGAGGGCTGTCGGCGGTCCTGTTCGCCAGCACCGAGCTGGCGGCGAAGGCGCTGCTGATCCTGCTGCCGCCGCTGGCGGCGCTCACGTTCTACCGGGCCACCGTGCGGCAGACCGGCCAGCGGCTGCCGGCGGTGGTCGGTGCCGCCTGCTACGGGCTCTCCTCCGTGCTGATGTGGGCGTTCTCGCAGGGCCGGATCGGGACGCTGGTGCTCATGGCGGTGGTGCCGCCGATGTCCGCGAGGGTCCGAGCGGCGTTCGGCCCGGGCCGGCCGGCTCGCAGGACCCGCTTCGTGGTGGAGGCCGGGATGATCCTGGCGGTGGGCGTGGCCTTCTCGCCCGGGGCCGCGCTGGCGTTCGCCGTGCTCGCCCTGGCGTTTCTGGTCTTCCCCGTGGTGGGAGGCAAACGGCTCCGCGGGCTGGGCCTGACGGTAGCCATGGCCGTGGCGGGGGCTGTGCTGGTGTTCCCGTTCGCCATCACGCTGGCCGACGGTCGGGGTGTTGGGCTGTCCTCGCTGGCCGGCCGGCCGGAGTTCTCGTCGCTGGCCAGGCTGGTCCCCGACGGCGGCCCCGGCTCGTGGTCGGTCGCATGGTTCCTCCCAGCGGCGGCCCTGCTGGGGTTCACCATGGTGGACCGGGCCGGGCGGCGGGCGGCGGCCCGGTTCCTGGTCGTGGGGGTGGCGGCCCTGTATCTGGCGTGGCTGGCGGCAGCCGGGTACCTCCCCCGAGCCCTGTCCAACCCTCCCGCGTACCTGGTGGTCGCCGCCCTTTCCTACTGCACCCTGGTGGCCCTGGGCGTGGCCGGGGCCATGGGGATGGAGCGCCGGGCGTTCGGGTACCGGCAGCTCGCGGTGGTGGTGCTGGGCGCGCTCCTTGCGGGCGGCCTGGGGCTCCAGGCCGCGGAGGCCGTTCAGGGGAACTGGGACGTGGGGCGGTCCGCGCTGCCGCCGGCCTGGCCGCTGGTGGGCGCCGCGCAGCCGGGGACGGACTTCCGGGTGCTGTGGCTGGGGCGGCGGAACGGCGACCCGTTCCCCGCGCCGGGTGGCGACCCCCAGGGAACGATCAGCGCGGGCGGGACCACGGTCTGGTACGCGATCACCGGACGCGACGGGGTCACGGCGCTCGACATGGGGCGCCCGGAGCAGGGCGACGCGTACGCGTACGCGGACCGGGTCCTGGCGGAGGTGCTGTCCGGGTCCACGGAGCATGGCGGCGCGCTGCTCGGTCCGCTCGGGGTCCGGTTCGTGGTGGCGGGCGTGGACGGGCTGCCGGAGGCGGCGAACCGCAGCCTGGACGCACAGGTGGACATGGACCTGGTCCCCGCGGGCGGCCTGATCATCTACCGGAACGAACGCGCGCTGCCGGTGGCCGCGGCGACCGCCCAGCTGGAGTACCTGAAGGCCAGCCGAGGCTCGGACCTCCTGGCCATCGAGTCGCTGCCGCCGTTCGACGGGTCGACCCTCCACCGGGCCCCGGGTGGCTTCACGGGTCCTCTGTCCGGGGGACCGAACGGCGTTTCCCTGATCGCGGATCAGTTCTCGTCCGGGTGGCAGGGGGCCGTCCTTTCCCCTACGGGTGCCACAATTCCCGTCACCCGTTCCTTCGGGTGGGCGCTTGGGGCTCCCACCAGCCGGGATATTGCCGGGATCCGGTTCGCCGACCAATGGAAGCGGACCGTGCAGATGGCGGGGCTCGGGTTCCTATGGGTGCTCGCCCTGTGGGTCACGCGGAAGCCGGCTCGGAGGCCGCGGTGATGCGGCGGTGAGGGCTCGGGGCGGGCTGCTGGTGATCCTGGTGATCGTGGGCCTGGTGGCCGGGGGAGGGATCTACCTCCAGCGGCAGGTCGGCGTGAACGCCGCTCCCGTCGAGCCGGCGGGTGCGGCACCCTCGGGTGCATGGCTCTGCCCCCACGGGGGCGGGCCCCAGGGATGGCAGGCCTGGCTGTTCGTCACCAACCCCGGCCCGACCAGCGTGCAGGTCCGGGTGCAGAGCTTCGGCTCGAACGCGCCGTCCGACCCGCAGACGTTGACCATCGCTCCCCGGGCCCGGGCCCAGGTCGAGGTGCCCGCCAGCGGCCGGGAGGCCTCCTCGGTGGTGGAGTACTTCGGGGGCTGGGTGGCCGCGGGCTGGGTGGCCGTGGCGGGCGGCGACGAGTCCGGCACGGCGGCGGAGCCCTGCCTGGCCAAGGCCGGGCGGTCCTGGCTGCTCCCGGACGGGACCACGGTGCAGGAGCAGGACGCGTGGGTGGTGGTCATGAACCCGTTCGCCTCGGAGGCCGACTTCAGCCTGACCCTGATCACCGAGAACCGGACCGTCCGGACCAAGGACTGGACGGGCGTCGTGCTAAGGGCGCGGCGGAGCGTCGCGTTCCACCTCAACGCGAAGGCGCTGGGGGAGCGCACGGTGGTTGCCGACGTCCAGGTCTCGATCGGGAGGGTGGCGGCGAGCTCGCTGGGCATCTCGTCGGCCGGAGGCATCCGCAGCGCGGTGGGGGTACCGGCGGCCACGGACACGGTGTACCTGCCCGGCGGCGGGGACAGCCGCCACAACGAGGTCGCCGTGGTGGACCCGTCGGGGCACGGCGTGCACTACCGGGTGGACGTGCTCGACCCCCGCGGCCTCGCGCCCGCCGAGGGCCTCGGGAACGAGCAGCTGGGCCCGGGCGCCGATCGCACATACGACCTCACGGCGGGCGATCCCGCCACGATCGTGGTGTCCGGCACCGATGGCCGGATCGCGGCGGCCCGCCGGACCCTGGGCACCCGGGGAGACGCGGGCTCGACCGGCGGCGTGGCCGGTCCGGCGCCGGCCTGGGTGATCACCACGACCGCCGCCACGGAAGCCGACAAAGTGGCCGTGTACCTGGTGAATCCGGGAACCGACACCGTGCGGATGGAGGTCTGGCTCGTCGGCGGCGGAGGGCAGGTCACGCCTCCGTTCAGGGTCGAGATCCCGCCCGGGGTCATGGTCACCTTGCCGGCCGAGTTCAACCCCGACCACCCCCAGGGGTCGGTGGTGGCCGTGGCCGACAGTGGAACCTTCATCCCGGTGGAGGCGTCGTATTCGGCGAGCGGGACGGGCTACGCAGTCGCCGTGGGCGTCCCGATCCCGGCTCGCTTCACCCCCAGCCCGGCGGCCTGAGCGATTCCCGCTCCCCGGCCGTCGCGTATGACGGGAGGACCGGAACGGGCAACCCTGGCCGTTTTGCGTCGTTATGGGAAGGGGTAATCCGAAGTGTCGAATACAATCGCCGGTGGAACCCCCTTTCGGAGGATGCAGGCGTGAGCGCGGGAAGGCATCGGAGGCGCAGGCTGCGCGGTCGCGGCCCGATCATCCTGGTGGTCATCCTCGGGCTGCTGGCCGCGGGCGGCGCCGGCTCGGCCTATGCCGCGTTCCAGTACGACCAGGCCCGTGACTCCAGGATCCTCCCGGGGGTGACCGTCGGGGGCGTGGCCGTGGGGAACATGACCCGCGGCCAGGCCATCCAGGCGGTGGAGCGGGTGGCCGGCCAGACCCTGGACCGCCAGCTGACCATCGACGCGGGGCGGAAGTCGTGGCAGCTGCCGCTCTCCTCCCTCGGGCTGTCGGTCGACGTCTCCTCGGCGGTGGACCGGGCGCTCTCGCTTTCCCAGTCCTACTCGTTTGTGTCGCGGGTCTACCACCGCCTGTCGCACAAGCCCGTGAACCGATCCGTGCCGCTCGACTACTCGTTCAAGGGCGCGGCGATCAAGACGTTCCTGGCCACGGTGAGCCAGGACATGGCGAAGGCGCCTCGCAACGCGGCCTACACCCTGGTGGATGGAAAGGTGAAGATGATCCACTCCCACGACGGCCAGTCCCTGGCGCCGTGGCGGAGCTGGACCCTGCTGAAGCAGGCGGTCCTCGGGCAGCACACCGATGCCCCGGTGACGCTTCCCCTGCTTCCGGTCCAGCCCAAGGTCACCAACGACACGGTCGGCAAGGCCATCGTGGTCAACCGGACCACGAACATGCTGCAGCTGTTCGACGGGTTCAAGGTCATCCGGACCTACCCGGTGGCGACGGCCCGGTTCGGGTTCGAGACGCCTCCCGGCCAGTGGGAGGTCGTGAACAAGGTGGAGAACCCGACGTGGATCAATCCGTGTCTCGGCCAGCCGGGGTGCTGGGCGGCGGACGAGCCGGCGATGATCCCGCCGGGCCCGGGCAACCCGCTGGGGACGCGCGCCCTGTACCTGAACGCCCCGGGCATCCGGATCCACGGGACGCCGGAGGACAGCTCCATCGGGACGTACGCCTCGCACGGCTGCATCCGGATGCACATCTCGGACTCCGAAGCCCTCTACCCGCTGGTGCCGATCGGGATCCCGGTGTTCATCGTGGGCGCGCCGCCGTGGGGGGACACCGCCTCCCCCGGCACCCCCGGAACCTAGTCCTCCGCACGAACGCGGCACCGCCGGCGCGCGTTCGAGCCGTGCCTGGTGTCCCCCGTCCGGCCCACAGCGCGATGTCGGCCGGCGGGCCGATCGTGAGGGCCATTCGGCCGGGTGGAGAAATGATCGGCCGGTGCTATGGAGGAGGAGTGGGTCCGCTGTCGAGAATCACACTGTCATGGCCCCTACTCCAAGACACCACGCCACCTGCCCTTCGTGCCGGGACGGCGACATCATCACCATCTCGATGACCGTGAGTGGGGCGGACCTGGCGTTCTCGACCTGCCACCGCTGTGAGGCGAAGTGGTGGTTCCAGGACGGCGAGCAGGTCCCGCTGACCTCGGTCATCGGTCTGGTGGGAAGTCGCTAGACCCAAGGCTCGAAGAGCTCCACCCCCTCCGACGGCGGCCGGACGCCCGGGAACACGGGCGAACGGGCGCCGTTCGGCATCTCCGGTCTCTCCCACGCACCGGCCGACGGCCCGGGCAGGGTTGTTCTGTAGGATGCGGGAACCGTGTCGGCACGCGACCTCGCTTCCATCTTTAAGGCCTACGACGTCCGGGGCGTGGTCCCCGACCAGCTCGACGACGACGTGGCCCGGCGGGTGGGGGCGGCTTTCGCCGACTGGTCGGGTGCCTCGACCATCGCGCTGGGCCGGGACGCCCGGCCCTCGTCCCCCTCGCTGGCCCGGAGCTTCACCGAGGGCGCGAATTCGCGGGGCGCCGACGTGGTGGACCTCGGACTGGTGTCGACCGACCTGCTGTATTTTGCCTCCGGCGACCTGGATGTCCCGGGAACCGTGATCACGGCCAGCCACAACCCGCCCCGGTACAACGGGCTGAAGTTCTGCCTGGCGGGGGCCAGGCCGGTGGGCGAGGAGAGCGGACTGCGGGAGATCCAGGCCCGGGCCGAGCAGGACACCTACGCTCCGTCCGGCTCCCGGGGCCGGGTGGAGCGCCGCGACCTGCTGGATCGGTACGTGGAGCACGTCCTGCGGTTCGTGGACGCGTCCGCCATGGCGCCGATGACGGTGGTGGCGGACACCGCGAACGGCATGGGAGGCCTGGTGGTCCCCGCCGTGATGGAACGGCTCCCCGTGAAGCTGGTCGGCCTGTACCTGGACATCGACGGCACGTTTCCGAACCATCCCGCCGACCCCATCGACCCGGAGAACCAGCGCGACCTGAAGGCGGCCGTGCGGGAGCATCGGGCGGACGTGGGGATGGCCTTCGACGGCGATGCCGACCGGATGTTCCTGGTGGACGAGCGGTCGGAGGGCGTCAGCGGCTCCCTGGTCACCGCGCTGGTGGCCAAGGCGCTCCTCGAAGCCAATCCGGGGTCGACGGTGGTCCACAACCTGATCTGCTCCTGGGTGGTGCCGGAGGTGATCAAGGAGAACGGCGGCGTGCCCGTTCGCTCCCGGGTGGGGCACTCGTTCATCAAGCAGGTCATGGCGGAGACGGGTGCCGTGTTCGGTGGCGAGCACTCCGGCCACTATTACTTCCGGGACAACTACCGCGCGGACTCGGGGCTCATCACCGGCGTGATCGTGCTGCAGGAGCTGTCACGGGCCGGCCGGCCGCTGTCCGAGCTGCTGGAGCCGTTCCGCCGGTATCAGGCGTCCGGCGAGATCAACTCGGAGGTCACCGACCAGCAGGGCGTGACCGAGCAACTGGCCCGCCGGTACGCGGACGGGCGGCAGGACCGGCTGGATGGGCTGACCGTGGAGTACGACGACTGGTGGTTCAACGCGCGGCCCTCGAACACCGAGCCGCTGCTCCGGCTGAACGTCGAGGCCCGGACCGCCGAGCTCCTGGAGGAAAAGACGGCGGAGGTCCTGGGGCTCATCCGGGGCGAGGGGTGACCACGCGCCGAGGAAGGGTGACCATGCGCCGAGGAGGAACGGCATGATCGACAAGGAGCTCCTGGACATCCTGGCCTGCCCGAATTGCCGCGGGGAGGTCCAGTACCACGAGGCAGAGCAGGTCATCGAGTGCCAGAAGTGCCACTACCGCTACCCGGTCCGCGACGGCATCCCGGTCATGCTGATCGAGGAGGCCGAGAAGCCGTCCGGCTGACCACGCCACCGCCTCGTTGGCCGAACGCGTGATCGACCTCGACGACGCCGGCGCCCTGGTGGCGGCGGACCCCTCCGGGATGCTCCGGTCCGTGCTGGGCATTCCCGAGGACTGCGAGCGCGGCTACGAGGCCGGTCGCGAGGCGGGTGTGGTTCCGGCCGGGGAAGGGCTGACCGCCGTCGCCATGTGCGGCATGGGCGGGTCCGGTGTGGTGGGCGACGTCCTGCAGGCGCTCTACCGGGGCCGGCTGGGCGTCCCGGTGGTGGTGGTCAAGGGGCCCGAGCTGCCCGAGTTCTGTGGCAAGGACACCCTGGTGGTGTGCTCGTCGTACTCGGGGAACACGGCCGAGGTGCTGGCCTGCTTCGAGGAGGCGGTGCGCCGCGGCTGCCGGACCGTCGCGGTGGCCTCCGGCGGTGAGCTGGCCCGCCGGGCCGGGGAGGCGGAAGTCCCGCTGGTGGCCCTGCCGGGCGGGTTCCTCATGCCCCGGGCGGCGCTGGGGGTGCTGGTGTTTGCCACGCTGGGCGCGCTGGAGCGGGTCGGCCTGGTCCCCGAGGAGGCGCCGCAGGTCGAGGAGACGGTGGCGGTCCTGCGGTCGCTGGCCTCGGCGGTGGGCCCGGACCGGCCGCTGGCGTCCAATCGGGCCAAGGCCCTGGCTGCCCTGCTGGCCGGCCGGTTCCCGGTGATCTGGGGGGCCGACGGGATCGGGGCGGTCGCTGCGACCCGGTGGCGGACCCAGCTCGCCGAGAACGCCAAGGTGCCGGCGTTCGCCTCCGCGCTGCCCGAGCTGGACCACAACGAGGTCGTCGGGTGGTCTGCGGGGATGGGGGAGCGGTTCTTCCTGGTCACGCTGCGCCACGGCGGCGAGCCCGCGGAGGTGGCGGCCCGGTTCGGGGTCACCGTCGAGGTGGTATCCGCCTCCGGCCTGGAATCCCAGGAGGTGTGGGCCGAGGGCGACTCCCCCCTGGCCCGGCTGATGTGGCTGGCCATGCTGGGGGACGCCGTGAGCGTGTACCTGGCCTGCCTCCGGGGGGTCGACCCGACGCCGATCGAGGCCATCGCCCGGATCAAGGCCGCCCTGGAAGCCGAAGGGTCCACGTGAGCACCGGGGACCCACTCGGCTTGCCCTCGCCGCCGGGCGACGACCTGGCCACGGAAGCCGTGGGGGTGATCCGGGCGCGGACGTCGCTGGAGCCGGTGGCCGGGGTGATCCTGGGCTCGGGGCTCGGCCCCGCCGTGGAGGGCATCGAGGAGGAGGCCGCCTTCGGGTACCCGGATCTCCCCGGGTTCACCGCCACGTCCGTCCCGGGGCACGCCGGCCGGATGGTGCTGGGACGGCTTGCGGGCGTGCCCGTCGCCGTGTTCCTGGGACGGATGCACTACTACGAGGGGAACCCGATGGCCCGGTCGGCCCTCCCGGTCCAGGTGTCCCGGCTCCTCGGCGCGGATGCCATGGTCCTGACCGCCTCGGTGGGGGCGCTGGACGCCTCCCTGTCGCCGGGAACCGTGGTGGTGGGTTCCGACCACATCAACCTGATGGGGGAGAACCCGCTGCTGGGGTGGCGCCGGCCCGACGGCTCGCCGCCGTTCGTGGACCTCTCCGCCGTCTACGACCCGGAGCTGGCGCGGGTGGCCGTGGAGGAAGCCGAGGCCATCGGGGCGCCGGTGGCCCGGGGCGTATACTTGGCCGTCTCCGGCCCCAGCTACGAGACGCCGGCCGAGATCGAGTTCATGCGCCGGGCGGGCGGCAGCGTCGTGGGGATGTCCGTGGTTCCCGAGGCGGTTCCCGCGCGAGCCCTCGGGATGCGCGTGCTCGGGCTGTTCTCGGTCACCAACCCGGTGGGCGGCGAGGTGTCGCACCAGGAGGTCATCCGGGTGGGGAACCAGATGGGGTCGGTCATCGGACGGTTGCTGGCGGGCGTGTTGCCCCGGCTGGCCGCCGGCGTCGGCACGAGCGAGGGTGGGTGAGCCATGGATTGCGACGTGAAGGACCTGGGCTTGGCGGAGAAGGGCCGGGGCCGCATCGACTGGGCCCAGTCCGAGATGCGGGCGCTGGCGCTGATCCGGGAACGATTCGAGAAGGAACGGCCGCTGGAGGGGATGCGCATCGCGGCCTGCCTGCACGTCACCTCGGAGACGGCGAACCTGGTGGAGACCCTCCAGGCGGGCGGGGCGGACGTGGCCCTGTGCGCCTCGAACCCGCTGTCCACCCAGGACGACGTGGCCGCGGCCCTGTGCGAGCAGAGCGGCATCTTCGTGTACGCGATCAAGGGCGAGGACGGGGAGACCTACTACCGGCACATCCGCTCGGTCCTGGACCACCGTCCCAACCTGACCATGGACGACGGCGCCGACCTGGTGGGGATCCTGCACAAGGAGCGGCGGGACCAGCTTCCGGAGATCCTGGCGGGAACCGAGGAGACCACCACGGGCGTCATCCGGCTGCGGTCCATGGCCGCGGCAGGGGTCCTGGCCTACCCGATCGTCGCGGTGAACGACGCGAACACCAAGCACCTGTTCGACAACCGGTTCGGCACCGGCCAGTCCACCATCGACGCCATCCTGCGCTCGACCAACCTGCTGCTGGCAGGGCGGACCGTGGTGGTCTGTGGGTACGGGATGTGCGGGCGCGGTGTGGCGTCCCGGGCCCGGGGCATGGGCGCGCAGGTCGTGGTGACCGAGGTGGCTCCGCTCCCGGCCCTGGAGGCGGTCATGGAGGGCTACCGCGTCATGCCCCTTCGGGAGGCCGCTCGCTTCGGCGACGTGTTCGTCACGGTCACCGGGGACACCTCCGTGATCCGGCGCGAGCACCTCGAGGTGATGAAGGACGGAGCCGTGGTGGCGAACTCCGGGCACTTCGACGTGGAGATCGACAAGGCGGCCCTAGCGGACCTGGGCGGCGAGCCCCGGCGGGTCCGTGAGTTCGTGGACGAGTACCGCCTGGCCGATGGCCGGCGGATCTCGCTGCTTGCGGAAGGGCGCCTGGTGAACCTCAGTGCCGCGGAGGGCCATCCGGCCGCGGTCATGGACATGTCGTTCGCCAACCAGGCCCTGACCGTGGAGTGGATCGCGCGACAGGAATCCCGGCTGGCCCCGGACGTCTACTCGGTGCCCGCCGACATCGACGCCGAGGTGGCCAGGCTGAAGCTGCGGGCCATGGGCGTGGAGATCGACGAGCTCACGGCCGAGCAGCAGGCGTACCTTCAGTCCTGGGAGCAGGGGACCTAGTGGGGCCGGGGCCCTGCGCAGGGGGCCGCTAGCCGGGCCGGCGCGAGGCGAGGCACGATGGGACCGGCCGACGACCTCCTGGAGGAGTTCCGCACGGCCGGCCGGACCCTGTTCTCGCTGGGGCTGGTCAGGGGGACCGAAGGGAACCTCTCCGTGTCCGACGGGAGCCGCTTGTTGATCACCCGGGCGGGGTGCGCGCTGTCCCGGCTGGGACCGGACGACGTGCTGGAGGGAACGGTGGACCGGCCACCCGACGATTCGTCTTCGGACCTGGCCATCCACCTTGCCACGTACCGGGCCCGCGGGCCGGGTGCGGTGGTGCACGCGCATCCTCCGGGAACGGTTCCGGAGGGCCGTCAGCCGGGAACGGCCCACGGGAGCTACGTCCACGCCGCCTCGCTGGCCGAGGCGGTGTCCGAGCAGGTCCGGCGAGCCCGGGACGGAGGCGCAGCGTGAAGCCGGTGGAATGGGACGACGGCGTGGTCCGGATCCTGGACCAGACCCGGCTCCCCGACGACCAGGTCTACCTGCGGTGCCGCACGCCGGAGGAGGTCGGGGATGCCGTCCGGTCGATGGCCGTCCGGGGGGCGCCGGCGCTGGGGGTGGCCGCGGCGATGGGCCTGGCCCTGGCCGCGGCGCGGTCGGAGGCGAAGGGGCCGAGCGGGCTGACCCGCGAGCTCGAACGGGAGGGCCGCCGGCTGGTCGCCACGCGCCCCACCGCGGTGAACATGGCGTGGGCGGTGGACCGGGTGCTGGCCGCCGTCCAGGGCGTGGGATCGGTGGACGAGATCCGGCGCGCGGCCCTGGACGAAGCCCTCCGGATCGCGCTGGAGGACGAGCAGGCCTGCCTGGCCATGGGGGCCCTGGGGGCGGAGCTGGTCCCGGCCGTCGCCAACGTCCTCACCCACTGCAACACCGGCATGCTGTGCACGTTCGGCACGGGGACCGCGCTGGGGGTCGTGTACGCGGCGCACGAGTCAGGCAAGCGGGTCCACGTGTGGGTCGGCGAGACGCGGCCGGTCCTGCAGGGCGCCCGCCTGACCGCGTGGGAGCTGCAGCGGATGGGCGTCCCCATGACCCTGATCGCGGACACCGCGCCCGGGCACCTCATGTCGCAGGGCCGGGTCGACCTGGTCATCGTGGGAGCGGACCGCATCGCCGCCAACGGCGACGTGGCCAACAAGATCGGGACCTATCAACTCGCCGTGCTGGCCAGCCATCATGGCATCCCCTTCTACGTGGCGGCACCGACCTCCAGCGTGGACCTGTCGACGCCCGCCGGCGCGGACATCCGGATCGAGGAACGCGACCCCCGGGAGGTCACCTCGCCTCGGGGGGTGCGGTTCGCGCCGGAGGGGACCTCCGCGGCCAATCCCGCCTTCGACGTGACGCCCGCGCGGCTGGTCTCCGCCATCGTCACCGAACAGGGGATCGTCCGGGCGCCCTACCGCTCCGGGCTCCGGGCGGCGGTGCGCCGGGCCTCCCTCGGATCGCGCGGCCGGACCTCACTTCGACCGGCCCCGACCGGACGGGCCTCGCGACCGGCCCGGACCGGGCGGGCGTCGTGAGCGGCGAGCCGGTGGCCCCGCCGGTCTCCATCCGGGCCCGGTTCGAACGGTTCCCAGCCTCGGTCCGGGGGGCGTTCGTGCTCCGGGGCGAGGACGCCGACCCCCATCAGGTCTCCGTCCTGGCCGGCCGGATGGTGCGGTTGCCAGGTGGGGTGGTGCGAGACCTGCCGCTCGGGGAGGTGACCCTGGACGCCCCGCCCCACCAGGACGTGTTCGTTCCCTTCGAGGCGTCGATCATGGACCTGGACCCGGGCTGGTACGGCTTCGAGGTGGAACTGGAGGTGGATGGGTACAGGGAGGCGTATCCGGGCGACCGGAGGTTCTCCGTCCCGTGGCCGCGGGGGACGGTGCGGACGGGGACGTTCCGGATCGAGCGGGACATCGTCCTGGGGGAGGCGGCCGCGCGGGTGGATCGGATCCAGTTCACGTCCGATGCGGCGACGGTCCGCCTGCAGGTGCATCCTCCCCAGCCGGTCGTCGTGGACCTTCGGGCCGACGGGGACCTGCTCCCGGTCATCGCGGTGGTCCAGGACGAGACCACGGGCGAGGTGACAACGACCTCGTATCCCGTCCTCCGGCGGCACCGCCGGCTCCGTCTCGAGCTGCACGTCGGTCGCGGGCGGGGGCCCGCGGCGCACGGTCAGCTCGAGATCGACCTCGGGTAGCGCGCCCCCGGGCCTCGTTGCCCGCCCGCCCGCACCGGGGTCACGCCCGCACCGGGGTCACGCCGCCCGGGGCCACGCCCGGGTCGCGCTGTCCCCAAATGCGTCGCGGTTCGACGTTGCGCCGACCGTGTCCGCTGGTCACGGAGCCGCACCGAGTCCATGTCAGTGCCCCGGTCTACGGTCCCGTCGTGTCCAGCCTGCTGCTCGACCTGCTCTTCCCGCTCCGGTGCGCGAGTTGCGGTTCCGGGGCGTGGCCCTTCTGTCCAGACTGCGTGGGCCGACTCGGCGTGGTCACCCCTCCGCTGTGCGACCGATGTGGCCGGCCCGTCGAGGAGGCCACCCTGCGCTGCCGGGACTGCCCACCGCCCTCGATCGAGTCCGCCCGGTCGCCATTGCTCTATGCGGGTCCGGTGCGGGCCGCACTCCACCGGTTGAAGTTCGGGGGCTGGCAGGTGGTGGCGGAGGCGTTCGGAGCCGCCATGGCCACGGTGAACGCGTTCGAGGCGGAGGTGGTGACGTGGGTGCCCCTGTCGCCCGCCCGACGGGCCCGCAGGGGGTTCGACCAGGCCCGGGCCCTGGCCATGGCCGTGGGCTCCCGCCTGGCGCTCCCGGCCCGGCAGCTGCTGGAGCGGACGGCGGACACGCCGCCCCAGGCCCGCCGGTCCGGGGGAGAGCGCCGCCGGGCCATGCGGGGTGCGTTCCGGCCGGCCGGTCGAGGCCCCCCGGCCAAGGTCCTGCTCGTGGACGACGTCCTGACCACCGGCGCCACCGCCGCCGAGTGCGCGGCCGTGCTGGTGTCGGCCGGGGCGGCCCACGTGGGGGTGCTGACCGCGGCCAGGGCCGTGTCCGGGCCGGTCCCGGCCCGGTGCTATAGTCGGGACGACTCCCGTCTGAGTCTGTGGTTGCCCGGGGATCGACCCCGGTAGTCGATGCCAGTCGCAGGCGAAGCGACCCACGTAAGGCGAGCCTTGGCCGCCGAGCATGGTGCGACTTAGATGTAAGTCCTGCCCCGGCCGGGGGTTCCCTGGCCGGGAGAAGGTGCTAAGCCGCGCGTTCGCGCGCGGGGACCCCCTCAGCAGGCGGGTGTGGGGCCAAAGACCAGGTCAGTCGGACGGGAGTCCTTGCACGACCGGGGCCCGGCGCCGGGCGGCCGGGTCGGCGATGGCCGGCGGACGAGCCCGGGCCATGGCCGGTCCGGCACGCACGAGACAGGAGGCGACATGGAGCTCGTGGTGAGGGGCAGGGGCGTCCAGGTCACCGAGCAGCTCAGGAGGACGGTTCGCCACAAGCTCGCCAAGCTCGCCCGCCTCGAGCCCAAGGCCATCCGGGTCGAGGTCGAGGTGATCTCGGAGCGCAACCCCCGCCAGGACGGAGCCAAGCGGGTGGAGGCCACCCTGGAGACGCCGCGCCACACCTTCCGGGCCCGGGCCATGGCCCGCGACGTCGACCTGGGGCTCGACCAGCTCGTGGAGCGCCTGGAGCGGCAGGTCCGCGATTATCGGGAGAAGCGGCGAAACCGGATTCTGGATGGGGCCAATCGTCTAAAATCCGCACGGACCAGCCCGGAAGGAGAGGCGGCAGCGGAGTAGGCCCACCGGGCGGGCCATGGCCCGACTCGGGGGACGGGTGGGTACGAGCGGAACGAGCCCGCATCAGGAGCAGGACCAGGACCAGCTCCGGGTTCTCATCGTGGACGACCACGCCCTGTTTCGTCGCGGGCTGGAGATCGTCCTCGAGCCCGAGCCGGACATCGTGGTGGTGGGCGAGGCCTCGGACGGGCACGAGGCCACCGCGAAGGCCCAGGAGCTCATGCCGGACGTCGTGCTCATGGACGTCCGCATGCCCCGGCGCTCAGGGATCGAGGCCGCCCGCGAGATCAAAGAAATGCTCCCGCACGTCCGGATCCTGATGCTGACCGTGTCCGAGGAGGAAGCCGACCTGTACGAGGCCATCAAAGCGGGCGCCTCCGGCTACCTGCTCAAGGAGATCTCCACCGAGGAGATCCCCCAGGCCATCCGTTCCGTGGTGTCGGGGCAGTCTCGGATCTCGCCCTCCATGGCCTCCAAGCTGCTCACCGAGTTCGCCACCATGAGCAAGCAGGCCGCGGAGCGCCGGCTGATGCCCCCGCCCCGGCTCACCGAGCGGGAGACCGAGGTCCTCAAGCTCGTGGCCAACGGCCTGAACAACCGGGACATCGCCCGGGAGCTGTTCATCTCGGAGAACACCGTGAAGAACCACGTTCGCAACATCCTGGAGAAGCTCCACCTGCACTCCCGGATGGAGGCCGTGGTCTACGCCGTGCGCCAGAACATCCTGGACGTCACGGAGGGAGTCGAGACGGCTTCGCCGTCGGGGGAATAGGACCCGGCCGGACCTGGAGGACCCGGCAAGCGGGCAAGAGGGCAAGCGGGCAAGCGGGACCCCACTCGTATAATCGAGTTCCCCACAAGCGCGCACGCAGGAGCCCAAGGAGCCCCCGTTGGTACTCGACAAACTCGGCGATTTCGGAGAGGGCCGCAAGGTCAAGAAGCTGGCCGAGATCGCCCACGTCATCGGGACGTTCGAACCTGAGATCGAGGAGCTCTCCGACACCGAGCTGCGCGCCAAGTCGGATGAGTTCAAGCAGCGTCTGGCCGACGGCGAGACCCTGGACGACATCCTCCCGGAGGCGTTCGCCTGCGTCCGGGAGGCCGCCAAGCGCACCATCGGGCAGCGCCACTTCGACGTCCAGCTGATGGGCGGCATCGTCCTGCACAAGGGCAACATCGCCGAGATGAAGACCGGTGAAGGAAAGACGCTCGTCTCCACGCTGCCGAGCTACCTGAATGCCCTGAGCGGCGAAGGCGTCCACGTGGTCACCGTGAACGACTACCTGGCCAAGCGCGACTCCGAGTGGATGGGGCCGATCTTCCGCGCGCTGGGCGTCTCCGTCGGGCTGATCCAGACCAGCATGAACCCGGAGGAGCGTCGCCCCGCGTACGCGGCCGACATCACCTACGGCACCAACAACGAGTTCGGCTTCGACTACCTGCGCGACAACATGGCCATGCGCCTGGACGAGATGGTGCAGCGAGGGCACCACTTCGCCATCGTGGACGAGGCGGACTCCATCCTCATCGACGAGGCCCGGACCCCGCTGATCATCAGCGGCATGGTGGCCGACGCCGCGCAGTGGTACCAGACGTTCGCCCGCATCGCGCCGCGCCTGCGCAAGGACGAGGACTACGAGGTCGAGGAGTCCAAGCGCACCGTCGCGGTCACGGAAGAGGGCGTGCGCAAGGTCGAGGAGATCCTGGGCATCGAGAACCTGTACGAGCACGTGCACACGCCGCTGGTGCACCACCTCCAGAACTCGTTGCGGGCCAAGGAGCTCTACAAGCGCGACGTCGACTACATCGTCACCAACGGCGAGGTGAAGATCGTCGACGAGTTCACCGGTCGGGTCCTGGAGGGCCGCCGGTACTCCGAGGGCCTCCACCAGTCCATCGAGGCCAAGGAGGGCGTCCGGATCAAGGAGGAGAACCAGACCCTCGCCACCATCACCATCCAGAACTACTTCCGGATGTACGACAAGCTCGCCGGCATGACCGGGACGGCCAAGACCCAGCTGGTGGAGTTCGAGGAGGTCTACAAGCTGGGCGTGGTGGAGATCCCCACCAACCGCCCCATGGTCCGCAACGACGAGCAGGACCTCATCTACAAGAGCGAGGACCCCAAGTGGCGGTCGGTCACCGAGGACATCGCGGAACGCCACGAGCAGGGCCAGCCGGTCCTGGTCGGCACGGTGTCGATCGAGAAGTCCGAGCGCCTGTCCGGGTACCTCCGTCGCCGGGGCATCCCCCACCACGTGCTGAACGCGAAGCACCACGAGAAGGAGGCCATGATCGTGGCCCAGGCGGGGCGGCTCGGGTCGGTCACGGTGGCCACCAACATGGCCGGGCGAGGCGTGGACATCCTCCTGGGCGGCAACCCCGAGTACCTGGCCCGCCAGGAGATGGCCGCCCGCGGCTTCGACAACGACAGGTACCTGATGTTCGACATGGAACCGGAGGAGCGCGAGGAGTACGAGGCCGAGTACGAGCCCATCCTCCGCAAGTTCAAGACCCAGACCGACGCCGAGCACGACGAGGTCGTGGAGGTCGGGGGCCTCTACGTCCTGGGCACGGAGCGCCACGAGTCCCGCCGCATCGACAACCAGCTGCGGGGCCGGTCGGGCCGCCAGGGCGACCCGGGCGCCTCGAAGTTCTACCTCTCGCTGGAGGACGACCTCATGCGGCTGTTCGCCTCGGAGCGCATCGGGCGGATCATGGACCGCCTGAAGTGGCCGGAGGACGAGCCCATCGCGGCCAGGATGGTCAGCCGGGCCATCGAGGGCGCCCAGAGGCAGGTCGAGGGTGTCAACTTCGAGCGACGCAAGAACGTCCTCAAGTACGACGAGGTCATGAACACGCAGCGCCGGGTGATCTACGCGGAGCGGCGCAAGATCCTGGAGGGGCGGGACCTCCGCGACGACGCCCTGGAGATGGTCACCGACGCGATCCAGGCCACGGTGTCGCAGTACGTGTCCCCCGAGGTCTTCTCGGAGGAATGGGACCTCGAGGCCATGCTCACGGCGCTCGCCAACATCTACCCGGCCCAGCTGCGGGTGGCGGACCTGGAGGGCGCCGACGACCCGGCCGAGATCCTGGACAAGGTCCTCGAGGAAGCCATGGCGGCCTACGAGGAGAAGGAGGAGCTGGTCGGGCCGGAGACCATGCGGGAGCTGGAGCGGATGGTCCTGCTCTCGATCATCGACAACAAGTGGCGGGAGCACCTGTACGAGATGGACTACCTGGAGGAAGGCATCCACCTCCGGGCCTACGGCCAGCGCGACCCGCTGGTGGAGTACCAGCGCGAGGCGCACTCCATGTTCGGGGAGATGAAGGATGGCATCGCCGAGGAGTTCGTCCGCTACATCTACCGGGTGGAGCTGGTCCGCCAGGACGAGCCGACCAGGCCGCGTCCCCAGCGCGTGCAGATGAGCCACGGCGAGGGGGACGAGGCCGGCGTGGCGCCCCAGGCCCGCAGCGACAAGGTCGGGCGCAACGCGCCGTGCCCGTGCGGTTCCGGGCGCAAGTACAAGAAGTGCCACGGCGCCACCGCCTGACCTGATCGGGCCGGGTTCGGCGACCTCGGCCGTTCCCTCGACAGCCCGCGGGACGAACGGGGAGAATGCGGGCGACCGTGCCCACGCCATGAGCGATCACGACATCCCTGCGCCGTGCCCGACGTGCGGAGCCCCCGTTCCGCCGGGGGCTCGGTTCTGCCCGTCCTGCGGGACGCCCCTGCCGCCCGTCGCGTCGGGCTCGGCCGGGCCGGAGGGGAGCACGCCCTCGTCCCAGCCATCCGATGCGACGCTGGAGCGGTCCGTTGCCGTCGCCCGCGCCGACGAGCTCCGTCCGCTGACCGGCCTGTTCGCCGACGTGGTGGGATCGACCGCGCTGGGGGAGCGCCTCGGTCCGGACGAGGTGAAGGCCCTGATCGGGGAGTGCGTGAGCCGCATGAGCCGGGCGGTGGAGGAGTTCGGCGGCACGGTGCAGGCGTACATGGGCGACGGGATCTGCGCCTACTTCGGGGTGCCGTCGGCCCACGAGGACGACCAGGAACGGGCCGCCCGGGCCGCCCTGCGGATCCTGCAGCTGGTCGGCGAGTACGGCCGCGACATCGAGGCCGGGTGGGGCATCGCCGGGTTCAACGTCCGGGTGGGCATCAACTCCGGGCCGGCCGCGGTGGGGACGGTGGGCGCGGCCGACCCGCAGGAGGTGGCCCTGGGCGACACCACGAATGTGGCCGCCCGGCTCCAGTCGGCGGCCCTCCCGGGGACCGTGGCCGTGGGCGACGCCGCCGCCCGGCGCCTGGCCGCGCACTTCGTCCTGGAGCCGCTCGGCGAGCTGACGGTGAAGGGGCGGACCGAGCCGGTCCTGGCCTGGCGGCTGGTCGGTCCCCGCTCCACGCTGGAGGCCGGTCCGGCCACGCCGCTCGTGGGGCGGGACGGCGAGCTGGCCCGGCTGGCCGGGGTGGTGGACGAGCTGGTGGCGGGGCGGGGCCAGGTCCTGGTGGTCACGGGGGAGGCCGGCCTGGGGAAGACCCGCACGCTGGCGGAGCTGCACCGGGTGGCCGGGGACCGGGTCACGTGGCTGGAGGGGCGGTGCCTGTCCTACGGCGGCGAGCTCCTGTACTGGCCGTTCGTGGAGATGCTCCGGAGCTGGCTGGGAACGGCGGAGGGCGAGGCCGAGGTCGCCGTCCGCATGCGCCTGCGGGCCCGCATCGCCCCGCTCATGGAGGCGGAGCATCCCGACGCGCTCTCCTACCTCGGCCGGCTCCTGTCGGTCCGGCTGGAAGCCGAGCCTGAGCGGGACCTCCACCCCCCGCCGGCCGACCGGCTGGCCAGCGGCATCCGCGACGCGTACGTGGCCTGGATCGAACGGCTGGCCGCCGACCGCCCGGTGGTGGTGGCGGTCGACGACCTCCAGTGGGCCGACGCCGCCACCCGCGAGCTGGCCGAGGACCTCCTGGCGGTGACGGACCGGGCGCCGCTGCTGGTGGCAGCGTCACTGCGGGCCGATCCGGTCTCGGAGGGCTGGGGGTTCCGTCTGAGGGTCCTGTCTGAGTTCGGGCACCGGGCGGTGGAGCTGCCCCTCACACCGCTGGCCAGGGAGTCGGCGGAGCGGCTGGTCGACTCGCTCATGCCCATCGGCATCCTGGACCCGGCCACGCGCTCGGAGATCGTCAGCCGGGCGGAGGGCAACCCACTGTACGTCGAGGAGCTGCTCCGGGCGGTGATCGAGAGCGGTGTCCCGGACCGGAGGCGGACCTGGACCCTGCCATCGACCACCACGGGCCTCATCCCGCCCAGCCTGGAGGGGCTGTTCATCGCACGGATCGACCGGCTGTCCCCGGGGGCCCGCCGCCTGGCCCAGGCCGCCGCCGTTGTGGGACGGAGCTTCCCGGTCCGGGTCCTGGAGCGCCTGCACGACGGGAAGGTCGAGACCGACCTGGCCGAGCTGCTCCGGGCGGAGATCGTGCGGGAGCTCCGCCGCTATCCGGAGCTGGAGTGCACGTTCCGCCACGGGCTGGTGCAGGAAGCGGCGCTGGCCACGCTCACTGCCACCACCCGCCGCGAGCTGTACGGGCGGGTGGGCGACGCCTTCGAGCAGGACGTGTACGCGGAGGCGGTGGACGAGCACCTGGAGGAGCTGGCGTTCTACTTCTACCGGAGCGACCGGCCCGACCGGGCCCTGGCCTACCTGGAGCGGGCCGCGGAGCGGGCGGAGTCGCTGGACGCCCGGCCCCAGGCCGCCGCGCTGTGGACCCGGGCCCGCAAGGTGGCCTCGCGCCTGGGGGACGAGGAGGCCGGCGCCCGGGTCGAAGCACGGCTCGCGCGCCTGGACCAGCAGCGCCCCCCGGACGGGGCCACGCCCTGAGCGGGGTGCCCGGCCCGGTACCATGTCGGCAGTGAGCGACGAGACAGAACGCATCGAGAAGCTTTCCGCAAGGATCGCGTCGGCGAAGGAGTACCTTTGACGTCGACGCCAAGCGGGCCCGGGTCGGCGAGCTGGAGAAGGCAGCCGCCGAACCGGACCTGTGGGACGACTCCGCCCGGGCCCAGGATCTGACCACCCGCCTGGCCCGCCTCCGGGCCGAGGTCGAGCGATTCGATTCCCTGAACGGCCGCCTGGCCGACGCGCGGGCCATGGACGAGCTGCTGGCGGAGGAGGACGACAAGGATCTCCAGGCCGAGCTCCGGCGTTCGCTGCGGTCCCTGGAGGCGGACCTCGACCGCCTCGAGCTGGAATCGCTGCTGGGCGGGGAGTACGACGACAACGACGCCGTGGCCAGCATCCACGCGGGGGCGGGGGGCACGGAGTCCCAGGACTGGGCGGAGATGCTGCTGCGCATGTACCTGCGGTGGGCGGAGCGGCGGGGGTTTCGGGTGGAGCTGGACGAGGTGCTCCCCGGCGAGGAGGCCGGCCTCAAGAGCGCCACGTTCATCCTGTCGGGGCCGCACGCGTACGGCCTGCTGTCGGCGGAGCGGGGGGTCCACCGCCTGGTCCGGATCTCGCCCTTCGACGCGTCGAGCCGCCGCCACACCTCGTTCGCCAGCCTGGACGTCATCCCGCTGCTGGAGGAGGACGCCGAGATCGAGATCGACCCCAAGGACCTCCGGGTCGACACGTACCGCTCGTCCTCGGCCGGCGGGCAGCACGTGAACGTCACCGACTCGGCCGTGCGGATCACCCACATCCCCACCGGCATCCAGGCTGCCTGCCAGAACGAGCGCTCTCAGATGCAGAACCGGGCCGTGGCCATGAAGATCCTGACGTCGCGCCTGGCCGCGCTGATGCGCCAGGAGCACCAGCAGAAGCTGGAGAACCTGCGAGGCGAGCGGCGCGACATCGAGTTCGGCTCGCAGATCCGCTCCTACGTGCTGCACCCGTACCAGCTGGTGAAGGACCACCGCACGGACCTGGAGGTCGGGGACGTGAACCGGGTCCTGGACGGGGACCTGGACCCCCTGATCGAGGCGTACCTGCGGCAGCGGGCGGCGCCGGCGGCCACGTAGGCCGGGCTCAGCCGGCCGGGGCCGATTCCTCTTCCGTGGCGGCCGCCGGCTCCGGGGAGGGCGGTGTCGCGCCCACGTCGGTGGCCGGGGCCGCAACGGCTGGCCCGCCGGGCCTCCGTCGCCTCGCCACCAGCGCCACCACCAGCCCGACCACCAGCAGCCCCCACACCACGCCCGACGCCACCAGGCCGTGCCCGATGGCGGCGTCGCGGTACACGAGCTCGATGGTGTGGTGGCCGGCAGTCACCGGCACGGCCTGCAGCAGGTAGTCGGCCGCCAGCACCTCCGCGGGGTGCCCGTCAACCGTGGCGGACCACCCCGAGTCGAACGCGTTCCGCACCACCACCAGGGAGTTCCCGGGGGTGTCGACCTCGATGGTGACGTGCTCCGGGTTGACCTCGTGGAACGTGGCCTTCCCGGGGCCGCCGCCGGACGGGGCGATCCCCGGGTCGACCAGCAGGACCCCCTGCTGGGCGGGGTCGAACTGGGGCTGGAGCACCCGCCGCAGCACGGCGGCGCCGTCCGGCGCCACCCGCCACCGCCGGATCACCGAGGCCATGGGCTCCCAGTCCCGGAGCCGATACAGGGTGAACCGCCCCTGTCGGGCCACGGGCACGCCCCGGACCGGAAGGCTCAGTCCGGTGGGCGCCACCAGATAGTGCATGGACAGGAGGCGGACGTCGGTGATGGAGGGGTTGCGGATGACGGACGCGTTGTAGAACAGCGGCGTCCCGTCGTTCGTGGCCCGCACGTACGACCAGTACCGGGTGAGCTGGACGGGGTCGTACCCCAGGACGTCGCGGAGGCCGAACAGCATGCCCCGCCCGTTCTCCAGGGCCGGCCAGGAATCCGGGTCCTGGGTGAACAGGTAGCCCTTCAGGTAGTACGTGGTGGGGGGTGCCCAGGTCAGGTACCGCCCGGGCTGTCCCTCCATGGCCCGGGCCAGGGAGCCCGCGTGAAGGTACCGGTCCACCCGCACGTCCGGCCACCGCAGGGGTCCCGGGACCAGGTTCCGGCCACTGTGCTCCAGGCCCAGGAACACCGTCCCGCCCGCGTAGGCTTGCGAGTAGATCGCGCTGCCCAGCAGTTCGACCGACAGCACGCCCACCACGGCCAGGGCCGCCCATCGCCGCCCTCGTCCCAGGGCCAGCAGCACCGGGAACGCGGCGGCCGAGCCGGCCAACAGCAACAGCATGCGGACCGGGTGCGCGGCGAGCAGCACGGGCAGGACCAGCCAGATCGCCACCCCGGCTCCGATCCAGGCCGCCGCCCGCCGCGCCGGGAGGGGACGCTCGATCAACCCCTGGATGCCCAGGGCCCCCAGGACCGGCACCGCCAGCAGCATCAGGTATCGCAGCCGCCCCGGGTTGTGCAGGTAGACGTCGCCGTAGGGGAGCGACAGCACCAGCTTTCGGAACCACAGCGCCCGCACGAAGAAGTTCAGCGTGAGCAGGTACGACACCAGCCCGATGACGCCGAACGCCACGGCCAGGTACCGCTTGCCCGGAACCCGGAGCGCGGCCGGGACGGCCAGCAGGACCACGGCGCCCACGTAGCTGCCGGGAGCGCTCCCCAGGGCCAGCGGCCACCCGCTCCACACGCCGGAAGGAGCGAGGGGCTGGTCGGAGATCCCGGCCAGCCGCGCCACCGCCCCGCCCACCGAGGCGTACCCGCCCCTCAGGCTGGTGCGAGGGAACAAGGCCATCCGCGGGATGAATAGGGCCAGGTTCGAGAACGGCAGGAACGCCATGAACAGCACGGCCAGCCCGACCGCGGCGGGGACGGCCTGGCCCTCCCGGACGTTTCGCACCGTCCGGGCCACCACGTAGGCGGCCACCGCCACGCTGGCCATGGCCAGGCCGTGGCTCATGTGCGCGGCGGCCACCTGGCCCCACGCTACGGCGCCCAGGGCCAGCCAGCCCAGGCGGGCCGGCCACCTGGTGGCGGAGAGGTAGCCGGAGGCGCCGACCAGGGCGAACGGCGTCCAGGCGAGCACGCCGGCGAACGGCAGCGACAGCCCCACGTCGGACGCGGCGATCAGCATGGCCAGGGACAGCCCGCCGGCGGTCGCGGTGACCCGGTGCAGCCGCTCCTTGCGGAGGAACCAGTACAGCCCCAGCCCGGCCAGGAGCGGCTGCAGGACGATGAACATCCGGAGCGCGGTTCCGCAGGACAGCGTGCTGAACAGGGCCATGGCCGGGAGGTACAGCCACCCGGACTGGGGGTCCGCCGCGTACGGCATCCCGGCCATCTGGTGCGGGTTCCACAGGGGGATGTGCCCGTGGGCCAGGCTCTGGCCCAGGAAGCAGAAGTGGGGCAGCCAGAACGCCAGGATGTCCGGGTGCTGGTTGGTGAGGTCGCTGCGGAAGGCCACCCCCCGCATGGCGAACAGCACCATCACCACGATCAGGGCCGGCCCGGCGGCGGCGGCGAGCACGTCCCGGGACCGGTTCGGGGCGGGGGGCTCGGGGGAGCGGGGTGCGTCCGAGGGCCGCGTCAGGACGGCTCGCACCGGTTCCTCACCTCATCCGCGTTCGCCACGTGTCCCGCAACGCTCCAGTCGCACGGCCCGCACCCGCAGGCCGGGGCTCCCGCGGTGAGGCCATCTTACGTTCGGCGGTCCGAACGGCCGCCGCCCCCGGTCGCCCGAGTCCCCGTTCGCCCGGCGACCCCGTTCGCCCGGGGACACCGGCCGGCCGTAGACTCCATCTCTGACAACAGTTCGTCGGTGCCCGTGCCCGAGTTTCCCGGAGAATCGCGGAACCAAACGCGTTCCGGCGGCGGCGAACGGAGAGCATTCGGGTGGTGTCCGGGCTCGTCCCGCCCGGGCCCACGGCCGAGGGGGGAAGCGATGGAGCAGAGCACGAGCGTCGAGGATCGCCAGGCCCTGGTGGACCGGCTGAACGAGGAAGCCCGGCAGCTGCGGATCACCGACATCCGCATGCTGGTGGAGGCGGGATCGGGGCACCCGGGCGGGACGCTGTCGTCCGCCGACATGATCGCGGCCCTGTTCCTGCACCGGATGCGCCTGCGGCCGGACGAGCCGGAGTGGCCGGACCGGGACCGGTTCGTGCTGTCCAAGGGCCACTGCGTGCCCATCGTGTACGCGGCGCTGGCCCGCCTGGGCTACTTCCCGGAGGAGCAGCTGTGGACCCTCCGCAAGATGGGATCGCCGCTGCAGGGACACCCGGACCGCATGCGCTGCCCGGGGATCGAGGCCGCCACCGGCTCGCTCGGCCAGGGCCTGTCCATGGCCGTCGGGATGGCCATCGCCGGCCGGCTGGACGGCGCCTCGTGGCGCGTCTACTGCATGATGGGCGACGGCGAGTCCCAGGCCGGCCAGATCTGGGAGGCCGGGATGCTGGCCGGCAAGCACGGCCTGACCAACCTCACCGGGATCCTTGACCAGAACCAGGTCCAGCAGAGCGACACGGTCGTGAACATCCTGGACATCGACCCGGTGGTGGCGAAGTGGCGCGCGTTCGGGTGGCACGTCCGGGAGATCAACGGGCACGACATGGAGGAGATCCTGGACGCGCTGAACGAGGCGGAGTCCGTCACGGACCACCCGGCCATGATCGTGGCCCACACCATCAAGGGGAAGGGCGTGTCCTGGATGGAGCTGAACCCCGACTGGCACGGCAAGGCGCCCGACCGGCAGCAGGGCGAGATCGCCATCGCCGAGATCTCGGGTGAGATCGACGCCGCCGAGTCCCGGAGGAGATTCGAGGCACTGTCCGGAGGGGGTGGGCACTGATGGCCAGGGCGACCCGAGAGGCGTTCGGCGAGGCCCTGGCCCGGGTGGGGGAGGACCCCCGCGTCGTCGTCTTGGACGGCGACCTCATGAAGTCGAACTTCACCTACCTGTTCAAGGAGAAGTACCCGGAGCGGTTCGTCGAGTGCGGCATCGCCGAGAAGAACATGATCGGGGTGGCCGCCGGGCTGGCCCTGTCCGGGAAGATCCCGTTCGCGTCGTCCTTCGCCTGCTTCCTGGCGGGGCGGGTCGAGGTGATCCGGATGTCGGTCGGCTACAACGAGGCCAACGTCCGGCTGGCCGGGACCCACGCCGGCATCGGGATCGGCGACGACGGGGCGTCCCAGATGGCCCTGGAGGACGTGGCGGCCATGCGGGCCCTCCCCAACATGACGGTCATCCAGCCCGGCGACGCCGTGGAGACGGAGCGAGCCGTGGAGTACCTGGTCGAGCACCAGGGGCCGGTATACCTCCGGCTGACCCGCCAGAAGGTGGCGGACATCAACGGCGACGGCTACCGGTTCGAGCTGGGGAAAGCCGTGGTCCTGCGGGACGGGTCGGACGTCGCGCTGATCGCCAGCGGGGGGACCGTGCAGGAGGCCATGCGGGCCGCGGACGCCCTGGGCAACGACGGCATCGCCGCCCGGGTCATCAACGTCCACACCATCAAGCCCATCGACAAGCAGGCCATCCTGGACGCCGCCGGCGAGTGCGGCCACCTCGTGTCGGTGGAGGACCACAACGTCGTGGGTGGGCTGGGCTCGGCGGTGGCCGAGGTGCTGGCCGGGGCCGGCACCGACGCCCGGCTCACCGTGCTGGGGGCGAAAGACTACGGCCAGTCGGGGACCCAGGAGGAGCTGTACGAGGCGTACGGGATCTCGGCGTCGCACGTGGCCGGGGCCGCGAGGGCCGCGCTGAAGGTCTGACCGCGGCCGAATCCCGGCCCCGGAATTGGTTTCGAAGCCATCGGGCCTTTGTTAGACTCGCCGCCGTCCCCGACCTCTTCCCCCTGCACCCATGATCAAGTGCGAACATGTCGCCAAGGTCTACAAGGACTCAGTCGTCGCGCTCCAAGACGTCAACCTGGAGATCAACAAGGGCGAGTTCGTATTCATCGTGGGACCGTCCGGATCGGGGAAGTCCACCTTCATCCGGCTACTGCTGAAGGAGGAGGAGCCCACCTCCGGTGACATCTACGTGGCCGGCAAGAACATCGGGAAGCTCACCCGGTGGAAGGTCCCCGAGCTCCGCCGGAACATCGGCACGGTGTTCCAGGACTTCAAGCTGCTGCCCAACCGCACGGTCTTCCAGAACGTGGCGTTCGCCCTGGAGGTCATCGGGAAGCCCAAGCACATCGTGGACCAGCGGGTCCCGGAGATCCTGGAGCTGGTCGGGCTGGGCGACAAGCTCAACAACTTCCCGGACGAGCTCTCCGGCGGGGAGCAGCAGCGGGTCAGCGTGGCCCGGGCCTTCGTGAACCGGCCCCTGATCCTGCTGGCCGACGAGCCCACCGGGAACCTGGACCCGGCCACGTCGGTGGAGATCATGAAGCTGCTCGACCGGATCAACCGCATCGGCACCACGGTGATCATGGCCACCCACGACAACGCGATCGTGGACGCCATGCGCCGGCGGGTCATCGAGCTGGACTCCGGCAAGGTGGTCCGCGACCAGTCCCGAGGGGTGTATGGCTATGGCACGTAGGGTCGACTACTACTTCCGCGAAACCCTGTCCGGCCTCCGCCGGAACGGCCTAGTCGCGTTCGCGGCCGTCTCCACCATGTTCATCTCGCTGTTCCTGCTGGGCGGCGCGCAGCTGATCGGGCGGCAGATCGGCCTGGTCATCGACCAGCAGACCGAGCGGGTGGAGGTGGCGGTCTACCTCGTGGACAACATCAGCCAGGCCGACTCCGACCGGATCCTGGCCAAGCTGAACGCCATGCCCGAGGTGGCCAAGGTCCGCTACGAGTCCAAGCAGCAGGCCTACGAGCGGTTCAAGGCCCTGTTCGCCAACCAGCCGGACCTGGTCAACAACGTCTCGGCGAACGCGCTGCCCGCCTCGTATCGGGTGAAGCTGGCGGACCCGTCGAAGTTCGCGGTGATCTACGCCCAGATCCAGGGGCAGCCCGGCGTGGAGCAGGTGGTGGACGAGCGGGCGGTGCTGGACCGATTGTTCGCCGTGTCGCGGGTGTTGCGCTGGGGCGCCTACATCGCCACGGCGGTGATGCTGATCTCCTCGATCGCCCTCATCGCGAACACCGTGCGCATGGCCGTGTTCGCCCGGCGCAAGGAGATCGGGATCATGCGCCTGGTGGGCGCCACGAACTGGTTCATCCGCATCCCGTTCCTGATCGAGGGCCTGGTGGAGGGCCTGGTGGGCGCCGCGCTGGCCATCGCCGCGCTGGCGGTGCTGCGGCGGGTGTTCTTCAACTCCATCCACCAGACCATCGCGTTCCTACCAATCGTGCGGACCCAGGACCTCCTGGCGCTGATTCCGTTGCTACTGGTGGTGTCCGTGGTGGTGGCGCTGATGGCCAGCGCGCTGGCCATGCGCCGGTTCCTCGAGGTCTGACGGGAGGCGCCGGGGCCGGTGCCGAAGGGGGCGGAGCAGGGCCAGCGCGTGGTCGCCACCAACCGCCGGGCCCGGTTCGACTACGAGATCCTGGAGCGCCTGGAGGCCGGCATCGTGCTGACCGGCTCCGAGGTGAAGTCGCTCCGGCAGGGACGCGCCTCGCTGTCGGAGGCGTTCGCCCGTGTCGACGGCGGCGAGCTGTGGCTGGAGAACCTGCACATCCCGCCGTACGAGCAGGGGGACAAGCGCGGCTACGACCCCCGGCGGCGGCGAAAGCTCCTGCTGCACCGCCGGGAGATCGACCGGTTGGTGGGGACCTCGGCCGAGAAGGGGCTCGCCCTGGTGCCCGTGCGGGTCTACTTCTCGCACGGGCTGGCCAAGGTGGAGATCGGCGTGGGGCGCGGGAAACGAGCGTACGAGAAGCGCCAGGCCACGCTGGAGCGGGAGCATCGCCGGGAGATGGAGCGGGCGGTCTCCCGCCGCCGCTGAGCGCTTCCTGGAAGGGAGGCAGCGGGCACTTCGGTATCCTGGGCAATCTTCGAACTGTTTCCAAACGTGGGCGGATCCAGGAGGGATGCATGAACGCATGGGCTCGGAAGATGGTGGCCGTGGCGGCGGTGGCCGGGCTGGTCCTGGTCGGATGCGGAAAGGGTGCCGGGAGCGCCACGGGAGGCGCCACCACGGTCAGCGCCACCGCCTACGTGGCCAAACTCTGCGGTGGCTTCACCGGCTGGCAGAAGGCCGTCCAGACCCGGGCCTCGAACCTGTCCAAGAACCTGTCGCCCACCGACACCGTGCAGGAGCGGAAGACCGCCCTGGCCGACTACCTGGACGGACTGGTCGCCGACACCGACGACCTGATCCAGGCGACGACGGCGGCGGGGATTCCGGACGTGTCGGGAGGAGAGGCGGCGGCCCACCGACTGACCAGCGCGTTCCAGGCGGTCAAGACGGCTCTGCAGAAGGCCAGGGACAAGGTCGATACCCTCCCGACCCACGTCACGGCGTTCCAGACTGCCACCGAACAGCTGGCCAACGACATCACCGACTCCCTCACCCGGATCGGCAACTCCCTGAACAGCCTGAGCCAGGGCGACCTGGACAAGGCGTTCAGCGCCAACCCGACGTGCCAGAAGATCTCCACCGGAGGGGCGTGAGGGCCCGGGGTCGCGCCCTCGCGCGTTCGGCCGTGGCCCTGGCCGCTACGGTCCTACTCGGGTCGTCCGCGTTGCCCGCCTTGGCCGGAGTCGATGCTCCCTTCGACCCGCGAGCCCTGGCCGTGCACGTCCAGGGGAACCACCTGGTTGACGGGACGGCGCAGGCCATTCGCTTGCTCGGCGTGAACTTCTCCGGCGCCGAATACGCCTGCGCGCAGGGCTGGGGGATCTTCGCAGGGCCGAACGACGCCAAGGCCATCCACGCCATGAGCACCTGGGACATCAACGCGGTGCGCGTTCCGCTGAACGAGGACTGCTGGCTCGGCATCAACGGCGTGAAGAAGCGTTACTCAGGGGAGCGGTATCGGAAGGCGATCTCGGGGCTGGTGCAGCGGCTCCACGCCGCGGGCCTGTACGTGATCCTCGACCTCCACTGGAACGCGCCCGGGGGCCAGAAGGCTCTCGACCAGCAGCTCATGGCGGACGCGGACCACTCGCCCGAGTTCTGGACCTCTGTGGCCACCCGCTTCCGCGACGACCCCGCGCTGCTGTTCGACCTGTACAACGAGCCCCACGGCATCTCCTGGACCTGCTGGTTGAACGGATGCAAGACCAAGCAAGACTGGCAGGCGGCGGGGATGCAGCAGCTGGTCGACGCGGTCCGCTCCACCGGAGCGACCCAGCCGCTCATGCTGGGGGGCCTGAACTGGTCCAGCCTCCTCGGAAACGGGTGGCTCAAGCACGCCCCCCAGGATCCGGCCGGCCAGCTGGTGGCCAGCTTCCACCTGTACAACTTCGGTGGATGCGACAAGCCGTGTTGGCGCACCCAGGTCGGAGGTGTCGCGAAGCACGTGCCGGTGGTCACCGGCGAGCTCGGCGAGGACGACTGTGCCCACGGCTTCATCGACCGGTACATGCCGTGGGCGGACCAGCGCGGGATCTCCTACCTCGGGTGGAGCTGGAACGTGACGAGCTGCCGGAAGGGGCCCTCGCTGATCACGAATGCCAAGAAGGGCACGCCCACGGACTTTGGCCTCGGACTCCGGGACCATCTCCAGGCGCTGGCCGGAGTGTCGTAGGCCGTCGCTATACTGGGTGTGGTTCCACTGACAACTCCATACGGGGGTGCACTGGCTTCGACCTGGGTGGTATCCGCCTGGGGGAAGCGGGCCGAGGTCCCCGGATGCCTCGTGAAAAGCCGGGACAACAAACAAGCGCCAACAACTACGCGCTCGCTGCCTAGGTAGCTAGGTAGCCGTCCGCCCTGGACCGCCTGCGGCCGGGGGTCGGACGTCGCTAGCAGGCTCACGACGACGGTTCCGTCCGGTGGCCGCCGTCGGACATCGCAGCCGGGCTGGCCGAGAGGTCCTCCGCCTGTGGGAGCCTCGAGGCGAGACCCATCCGCAGGCTACGCCCGTAGAAGACCCAGACGGTCACCTCGGGACGGGGGTTCGAATCCCCCCACCTCCACCAACGCAATGAATTCGAACCCGGCTCCCCACCCTGGGAGTCGGGTTCGGTTTCGATCAGGGCCAGCTGTGAAGGCCGGTCGAAAACTCGAACACTGGCCGCTCGAAAAGTCGAGCACCCGAGGCAGATGCTAGCGGAGTCCACCACCCCCTTCCCGTGCGGGTTCGGGGGGTGAGGAGGAGCCCTCGGCACGCCCTTGGC
>WNGH01000125.1_pt1 | contig 88905 bp, 76 predicted proteins | sample 5400631 | NCBI WGS metagenome assembly WNGH01 (sample SAMN13153373, study PRJNA577476) | soil metagenome | isolation source: 115 cm soil or saprolite under Garry oak tree replicate 1 | place: USA:California | collected 2016-06-15
GCGGCCACCTCGGCGACATCCTTGTCCCCACGCCCCGACAGGTTGAGGATCACCATCGACCCGGCGCGCCCGTCCCCCCCTTCGCGCAGCAGGTAAGCGACGGCGTGTGCCGACTCCAGCGCCGGGATGATCCCCTCCAGCTCCGCCAGGACGTGAAAGGCGGCGAGCGCCTCGTCGTCGGACGCGTGCGTGTAGGTGGCGCGTCCGCTGTCGCGCAGGTGCGCGTGCTCGGGCCCCACCGCCGCGTAGTCGAGACCGGCCGAGATCGAATGGGTCGGCAGGATGTTCCCGCCCGCATCCTGCAGCAGAAAGGTCCGCGTGCCCTGCAGCACTCCGAGACTGCCCCCGGCGAAGCGCGCCGCATGGCGCCCGGGGTGGAGCCCGGAGCCGCCGGCCTCGACCCCGACGAGACGCACGCCGGGGTCGTCGAGAAAAGCATGAAACAGGCCGATCGAGTTGCTGCCGCCGCCGACGCAGGCGATCAGCGTGTCGGGCAGCCGCCCCTCCGCCTCGAGGATCTGCAGCCGCGCCTCATGGCCGATCACCGACTGGAAGTCCCGCACCATTGCGGGATACGGATGGGCCCCCAGGACCGATCCGAGAATGTAGTGTGTGTCCCGCACGTTCGTGACCCAGTCGCGCATCGCCTCGCTGATGGCGTCCTTGAGCGTGCGGCTTCCGGCCGCCACCGGTGTCACCTCCGCGCCCAGGAGCTTCATGCGGTAGACGTTGAGCGCCTGTCTGCGCATGTCCTCCTCCCCCATGTAGACCGTGCAGCGCAGACCGAACAGGGCGGCCACCGTGGCGGTGGCGACGCCGTGCTGGCCGGCACCGGTCTCGGCGATGACCCGGGTCTTGCCCATGCGACGGGCCAGGAGGGCCTGGCCGACCGTGTTGTTGATCTTGTGCGCGCCGGTGTGGGCCAGGTCCTCCCTCTTGAGATAGACGCGCGTCTTCCCTCCGAGGCGCCCCGATAGATTGTCGGCGCGGTACAGGGGCGTCGGGCGGCCGGCATACGTCCTGAGGTAGCGATTGAGCTCCTTCAGGAAGACCGGGTCGGCGCGCGCCGACGTCCAGGCCTCCTCCAGCTCCTGGAGGGGGCTCATCAGGGTCTCGGGGACGAAGCGGCCTCCGTACCGGCCGAAGTGCCCGCCGGCATCCGGTGTCTTCACGCCGGGTCCTCCAGCGCCTGCGCCGCCTCGCGCACGCGCCTGATGAAATCGGCCAGCAGCCGGCGGTCCTTCCTGCCGGGGGCGGTCTCGACGCCGCTGTTGACCCAGGAGCGCGGTATTGCAGCGATAGCGTTGCACCGATTCCGGCCGGAACTGCGGTCCGACCCGGTGCGCCTTGTACCAGGGGATGGCGATGGCCTGGCAGGCCTCGGGCGGCTCGTCCCCGTGCAGCTGCAGGCAGTTGAGTCCGGCCAAAAGCGCCGTCGCCTCCATGACGCGCGGCAACTCGTCGGCGAAGACGCCGACGCGCACCACGTAGGGAGGCAGGGCGGCGCACACGTCGCGCGCCAGCTCCGGCGCGACCCGCCTCGGGCTCCCTTCCACGAAGTTGAATCCGAAGGCGTCCACTCCCAGCTCGACGCCGAGCAGGGCGTCCTCCAGCCGGGTGATGCCGCACAGCTTGACGCGTACCATCACGGCGCGGCCCCTCCCGCCAGCTCGCGCAGCGCCGCGCCCGGGTCGGCCTCGCGCATCAGGCGTTCGCCGATCAGGAAGGCGACGTACCCTGCGCCGCGCAGGCGCTGGATGTCCAGGGGGGTCTCGATGCCGCTCTCGCTGACCTTCACCAGCGAGTCGGGCAGCCGCGGTGCGAGCCGCAGCGAGTTTTCGACCGACACGCTCATGGTCGCGAGGTCCCGGTTGTTCACCCCGACCACCGCCGCGCCGCAGTCGATCGCCCGGCCCGCTTCCTCCTCGGAGTGCACTTCCACCAGAGGCTCCATGTGTAGCGAGCGGGCGACCCCGATCAGCGTCGCCAGAGCCTTCGAGGTCAGGATCCGGGCGATCAGGAGGATCGAATCGGCGCCCAGGACGCGGCTCTCGTAGGCGCGCCCAGAAAGAAGCGCGACTCGGTCAGGACGGACAGCGCCGCGGCGCCGGCGCCGGCGTAAGAGCCGGCGATCGCCGCCACGTCGGCGCCGGCGTTGATCTCGCCCTTCGAAGGCGAGGCCTTCTTGATCTCGGCGATGATGTTGATCCGGTCCCCGCGACGGATGGCCGCGCCGAAATCCCGCGGCGGCAGGGCGGCGGTGGCCATCTCGATCATCCTGCGGAGCGGCCGCTCCATCTTGTCCCGCGCCACCTGCGCCATCTTGGCCTGTACGATCCGTTCGAGAACGTCCACCCGATCCCTCCCGATCACCGCTTTCGCTGCGGCCCGGTCCGCGCAGGCGCTCCACCCTGCCGCGGCCGGCTCAGACGTTGAGCGGGCAGAGCGCCCGCAGACGCTCCAGCACCCTCAGCGCGCCTCCCGAATCGATCGCCTGCCCGGCCAGCTCGACACCTTCCTTCAAATCGTTCGCCCGCCCCGCCACCATCAGGGCCGCGCCGGCGTTCAGGAGCACCACGTCGCGCCGGTGGCCGCGCTCGCCGCCCAGGACGCTCCCGGCGATCGCCACATTGCGCTCGACGTCCCCGCCCGCGAGCTCCTCCACCCCGGCCCGCGGCAGGCCGGCGTCCTCCGGCGTCAGCTCGCGCTCGCGCACCCGGCCGTCGCGCAGCTCCGCCACGCGGGTCGTCCCGTGCAGGGTGATCTCGTCGAGGCCGTGCCCGTGCACCACCATCGCCCGCTCCGAGCCCAGCTCCCTGAGGACCTCGGCCATCAGCCGGAGCCGGCCCGGGTCGTAGACGCCGAGGAGCTGGTGCCGCGCCCCCGCGGGGTTGGTCAGCGGCCCGAGGACGTTGAACACGGTCCGTACCCCCAGCTCCCGTCGCACGGGGGCGGCGTGCCGCATGGCCCCGTGCAGCGACGGCGCGAACAGGAAGCCCAGCCCCACCTCCCGGAGCGATCGCTCGACGGTCTCGACCGGGACATCCACCCGCACCCCCAGGCCCTGCAGGAGATCGGCGCTGCCGCAGCGGCTGCTCACCGAACGGTTGCCGTGCTTGGCGACCACCACGCCGGCCGCCGCAACAACGAAGGCCGCGAGCGTGCTGATGTTGAAGGTGGCGGACGCGTCTCCCCCGGTGCCGCACGTGTCGAGGATCACGGGCGCGTCGCAGCGCACGCGCGTGGCCCTCTCGCGCATGACCCGGGCGAACTCGGTGATCTCGATGACCGTCTCGCCGCGCATTCTGAGGCCGATCAGGAAGGCGGCCAGCCGCGCCGGCGGCACGCGCCCGTCCATGATCGCCTCGAAGGAGGAGCGCGCCTCGGGCGCCGTCAGATGGCCACCGTCGACCACCTTGCCCAGGACCTCCTGCAGCACGTCCTCCATCGCGCTCACCCCGCCCACGGCCGTTCCAGGAAATTCTTCAGGAGGGCCTTGCCGTCCCGCGTCAGGACCGACTCCGGGTGGAACTGCACTCCCTCGGTCGGGTGGCGCCTGTGGCGCAGCCCCATGATGACGCCGTCCTCCGTGCTGGCCGACACCTCGAGGTCCGCCGGCACGCTCCTGGGGTCGACGACGAGCGAATGGTAGCGGGTCGCCTCGAAAGGGTTCTCGAGGCCGGTGAAGAGGGTGCGGCCGTCGTGCCGGATCCGGCTGGTCTTGCCGTGCATCAGCGACGGGGCGCGCACGACGCGGCCGCCGAACGCCTGCCCGATCGCCTGGTGCCCCAGGCAGACCCCGAGCACCGGCAGCCTGCCCGAGAACGCCCGCACCGCGTCGAGGGTGATGCCGGCGTCGTCCGGAGTGCGCGGCCCGGGAGAGATGACCAGGGCCTCCGGTCTCCGGGCGGCGATGCCATCCACGGTGATCCGGTCGTTGCGGTACACCTCCACGTCCGCCCCGAGCTCCTGGAGATACTGCACCAGGTTGTAGGTGAAGGAGTCATAGTTGTCGATGACCACGATCACGTCCGCGCCTCCGCCCGTTCGATCGCGTCAATCAGGGCCCCCGCCTTGCTCACGCACTCGCGGTACTCGTGTTCCGGGACCGAGTCGGCCACGATCCCGGCGCCGGCCTGCACGTGCGCGATGCCGCGGCTCATCACGGTCGTGCGGATGGTGATGCAGGAGTCGAGGTTCCCGGAGTAGTCGATGTAACCGACGGCGCCCGCGTACGGGCCGCGGCGGGTCGTCTCCAGCTCTTCGATGATCTCCATGGCGCGCACCTTGGGCGCCCCGGATACGGTGCCCGCCGGAAAGCACGCCAGGAGGCCGTCGAAGGCGTCCCGGTCGGCGCGCAACCGTGCGGTCACCTCCGACACCAGGTGCATGACGTGCGAGTAGCGCTCCACGGCCATGAAGCGGCTGACCTCCACGCTGCCGGCCCGGCCGACGCGTCCGAGATCGTTGCGGCCCAGATCCACCAGCATCACGTGCTCCGCCCGCTCCTTGGGATCGGTCAGGAGCTCCCTCTCCATCGCCCGGTCCTCGTCCTCGTCCCGTCCCCGGGGACGGGTCCCGGCGATCGGCCGCGTACGGATCCGGTCCCCCTCCACGCGCACGAGCATCTCGGGCGAGGCGCCCGCCAGGGCGACCTCGCCGAAGTCCAGGTAGTACATGTAGGGCGACGGGTTGATGCGACGCAGGGCCCGGTAGATTGAGAAGGGCGCGGCCCGGGCCTTGCGCTCGAATCGCTGGGACAGGACCACCTGGAAGATGTCGCCGGCGCGAATGTAGTCCTTCGCCCGCCTGACGCTGGCCTTGTAACGCGCCTCGCTGACGTTCGCCCGCCAGCGGTCGCGTCCCGGCGCCCGGCGTGCCGCCGGGACGGCGGCCCGGCGCAGCAGGTTCTCCATGACGTCGATGTTGCGGCGCGCGGCGCGGTAACGCTCGCCGAGGACCCGTTCCTTCACGCGCTCGCCCCGCTCCTCGGTCCGGATGTTCGAGACGATCTGGATCCGCTGCTTCAGGTGATCGAACGCCAGGACCGTGTCGTAGATCCCGAACATCATGTCCGGCAGGCGCAGGTCGTCCTCGATGGAGCGCGGCAGCCGCTCGAGGAGCCGCACGACGTCGTACGACAGGTAACCGACCGCCCCCCCCGTGAAGCGCGGCAGATCCCCCAGACGCACCGGACGATTCCCGGACATCGCGAGGCGCAGCGCCCGCAGCGGATCGCCGCCCGCGAGCTCCCCGTCGACCGTGGAGCGCACGAGCGCCGTGGGATCGCGTCCGAGAAACGAGTAGCGGGCGATCGCCTCGCCTCCTTCGACCGACTCGAGAAGGAACGGCTGTCGCGCTCCCCGCGCGATGCGGAGGAAGGCGGCGACCGGCGTCAGCAGGTCCGCTTCCATCTCGCGACACACCGGGATGATGTTGCCCAGGCGCGCCAGTCCGGGGAGGTCCGACGCGTCGACGCTGAAGCCGTTCGTCAACGGTCCTCCTTGCCCTTGTCCTTCTCGAAGATCCCGAGCGTGCGCGGCACCTCGAACACGACCTGGATCGGGTCGTCGAGCCCGCTCACCTTGAAGAGCAGCCTCAGGGGCACGCCGTTGAGACCCGATTGCGGGACCGGGAAGTAGAGCACATCCTCCATGTAGGTCTGCGGCGGGAGCGACACCTTGTCGATGAGCAGGGAGCGCGGCCCGGACACCGGGTAGAACTCGCTCTCGACATAGGTGTAGAGCCCGGCGCCGATGGACGTGAACTGGCGGTTCTGACGAAACAGCCGCCGGTCCAGCTCGAGACGCGGGTAGTTCTCCGACAGCTCCCGGGCCGGCACGATCGAGTACTGGTTCCCCAGAGGATCCTCGAGCGTGAACGATTCGCGCCTGATCTCGAACGTCTTCTTCGACCGGTTGGTGACTTGCACGAACAGCGGGAAGTAATGCTCGTTGCGGATGAACCGGGCGGCCTCGACCCCGACCACCATGCGGGCGACCGTTCCCTCTTCCTTGTAGTTGAACGGGCTCAGCTTGTCGCTGTACGGTGACACCACATTGGGATTGCGTTCGACGGACGCGCATCCGGAGAGAAGACAGGCTCCGATCAGGGCGAACGTGATCGGCACTCGACGGGACGCTCGTGTCTCATGCATCGCGATTGACCTCATCCTGAACGACAGCGTGACGCGCCGTGGGGCAGGCACGGACGCCCTGCAACGGGACGGACTCTCCCCCGGGTGCCTGCGCATCCCGGGAGCGGCGGGTCGGACGCGTCCCGCCGGCGCCTCGGTCAGCGCCACCAATAATAAAAGTGGTTTGTGATGTGGAACAGGGCGGAGCGACGGGGCCGTGCCGCCTCGCGGATCGTGAGGTCCACAAAGTCGTCCTCGCCGGCGGGCCTGGCGTACACGGCGGTTCTCCCGAAAGAAGCGCCGTTACTCTACTGCACACCCTCCGGGCTGTCAATCGCGCCGCCCTCCCGGGACAGGCGGAGGCCCGAGGCAGGACCCCCCGCGACAGGCGCCCTTCCACCGGCGCGCTCAGCGATGTCGCGCCCGCCGGGAGCGCCGGCGCACCGGGAGCGCCCGTGCCGGGCGAGTCTTCGCAGGACGCGCCGGCGCGGCCGCGCGGGGTCGGGGGCGGGCGGGCCCGGTGATGGGCGCCTCGTGTCCGAGGATCCTCAGAGCGGTCTCCTGCATCAGCTTGATGGGGGCCTCTGTGCCCGTGAACAGGAGGAACTGCGCGGCGGCCTGCGCCACGAACATCTCGAGTCCGTCGACGATGTGGTGCCCCCGCGCGCGCGCCTCGCGGAGAAGCCTGGTCCGGGGAGGGTTGTAGACGATGTCGTAGACCCAGGGGGCGGCGATCCAGGAGGGCGGCAGCGGGGACCGCTCAGCGTCCGGCGCAAGTCCGACGGAGGTGGCGTTGATCAGGACATCGCACGGGAATCGCCGCAGTCGATCCCAGGGAAGATGCCGGACTCCGAAGGCCCGCGCCAGATCGCGGCCGCGAGCGGCCGAGCGGTTGAACAGCGTGACCCGGCCTCCCTCGGTGGAAAGACCGTAGACCAGGGCGCGCGCCGCACCCCCGGCGCCCATGAGCGCGACGCGGGCTCCGCGCAGCGTCATCCGGCGGCGCAGCGGAAGAAGAGCCGCCTCCACGTCGGTGTTGTGCCCTTCGAGGCGGTTCCACACCTTCACGACCGTGTTGACCGCGCCGACGCGGCGCGCGGTCTCGTCCAGCGCGTCGAGGTGCGGCAGAATCGTCTCCTTGTGGGGCAGCGTGACGCTGAAGCCGGCCAGGCGCAGCTCGCTCAGAAGAGGCAGGAATTCCGCGAGCGTCCCCGCCTCGAACGGCAGGTAACGGTAATCGAGACCGAGCGCCGTCAGGGCGGCATTGTGGACCCGCGGCGACAGGGAGTGGGCAATCGGCGACCCGAGGACACCCAGCAGTCGGGTCGTGGGGCCGATGCGATCGAACCGGTACACATCGAACAGGTCCTCGAGCGCCACCTGTCCTGGAGCGCTGCCGGGCGCGCCCCGGCGCGGCGCATACACGGCCGCCGACCCCCACAGGCGCGCCAGGATCCGGCTCGGCACCCCCTTCGGCCCCATGCAGAAGCACACCAGCCGCCCGGGCTCCGCGGTCCTCAGGAGGTCGCGCACGCGCAGGACGTCCGAGGCGGCATCGGCGAGCGTCACGATCTTGAGAAGCGCGTCACCCCCGGCCGCTCGCATCTCCCGATGGAGCCCCTGCAGGTCGGCGGGCGTCCCCTGGAGGTCGTGGTACGAGAGGATGCGCCGGGAGCGCCCCGGTCCTGTCAGCAGGTGCAGGTCCTGGCCGCCGTACTCCAGATCGACGTAGTCCACGCCGGCCGCCAGGGCCCTGCGCAGGAGCGGCTCGCGGTCGGCGGGCCGGGCGCGCCCACCCTGCTGCCGGCTGCGCACGGTGATGAGCTTCGGTTTTCCCGGGAGACGGAGCAGACGATCCGCATCCAGATCCCGGACGAGGTCGAGACGAAGCTCAACGATGTCCGCCCGCGGATCGGGCGACAGGTAGGCGCTGCGCATCGCCTCGGTCGTGTCGCAGGTCACCACCTGGATGACGAGAGTGCGGGGCGGCACGGGATCCTCCGCCGGGCGGCGGCTCAGGACGGGTCGGCGCCGCGCGGATACAGCGACGTGCTCAGGTATTTTTCACCGCGGTCCGGCAGGAGCGTGAGAATGTGCCCTGTTCCGATGCGCCGGGCGATCGCGAGGACCGCGAACATCGCGGTCCCCGACGAGATGCCCGCGAAGATCCCTTCCTTCAGCGCCAGCTCGCGCGCTGTGCGGCAGGCGTCCTCGTCCGTGACCGTCATGCGCTCATCGACGAGCGACCAGTCCATGATCTCCGGCACGCGTGACTCGGACATGTTCCTGAGGCCCTGCTGCGCGTGCTTCGTCTGCGGTTCGACCGAGACGACCCGCAGCCGCTCGTTCCGCTCCTTGAGCCGGCGCGCCATACCGACGAGCGTGCCGCAGGTGCCGAGCGTCAGGACCAGCCAGTCGATCCGCCCGCCCGTCTGGCGCCACGCCTCCTCCGCCGTTCCCTCGTAGTGCGCGCGGACGTTGTCCGGGTTGACGTATTGTCCCACGCGGAAATACTTCCGCGGATCCCCGGCATGCATCCGGTCGGCGAGGTCCCACGCCTCGTCCGAGCCGCCGTCCTTCGACGTGAACACGATCTCGGCCCCCAGAGCCCGCAGGATCTGCCGTCGCTCGACCGAAACCTTCTGCGCCATGGTGATGACGACCGGGTACCCCTTGACCGCCCCCACGAGCGCCAGACCGATCCCGGTGTTGCCGCTGGAGGACTCCAGGAGCGTCATGCCCGGCCTGAGCTCCCCGCGCCTCTCCGCCTCCTCGACGATCCGCAGGGCGATCCGCTCCTTGACGCTCCCCATCGGATTGAACCCTTCCACCTTGGCGTGAATCACGACACGCGGTTCGCTGCACATCCGCCGGATGCGCACGAGCGGCGTGCTGCCGATGGTGTCGAGGATGCTGTCGCAGGCGGCGGGAACGTCCATGGCGGCGGCATTATAGTGCACCGTCGAAGAGCGTGTCCCCTGGCGCAATTGACAAGAGCGTCGGCGCGACGCTAGCATTTCAAGTCGCGCATGACGTTGCGAGGAGGCAGGATGACCGAGCAGACCGCGGCCAAGTTGACGAGCCACGCCCGTTCCGGGGGTTGAGCGGCCAAGCTCAGTCCGGTGGACTTGAGCGAAATCGTCAAAGAATTCGCCGGGGCGGCCAAGACCGACCCCAACCTGCTCGTCGGCTTCGAGACCGGCGATGACGCGGGGGTGTACCGTCTCACCGACGACCTGGCGCTGGTCCAGACCGTCGATTACATCACGCCGGTCGTGGACGATCCGTTTCTCTTCGGCCAGGTCGCGGCGGCCAACTCCATTTCAGACGTCTATGCCATGGGTGGGCGCCCGCTGACCGCCATGAACTGCTGCAATTTCCCGGCGAAGAACATCGACAAGGCCTCCCTGCGCAGGATCCTCGAGGGCGGCTTCAGCAAGATCAAGGAGGCCGGTGCGACGCTGGTCGGCGGGCACACGGTGCGTGACGATGAGCTGAAATACGGCCTGTCGGTCACGGGGCTCATCGATCCCAGGAGGATCCTGACCAACGCGGCCGCGCGGCCCGGGGACCATCTCGTCCTGACGAAACCGATCGGCACCGGCGTCATCATCACGGGATACCGGCGGGGGGCCGTGTCCGAGGAGCTCCTGATGCGCGCCGTGAACTGGATGGCGGCCTTGAACCGGACGGCTTGCGAGACCATGCTCGAGTTCGACTCGCACGCCTGCACCGACATCACCGGCTTCGGTCTGAGCGGCCACGCCCTGGGCATGGCCAAGGCGAGCAAGGTCAGGATGCGGCTCCGCTTCCGGGACATCCCGAAGTACGAGGAGAGTCTCGACCTGATCGGACAGGGTATCGCGACATCCGTCACCGGCTCCAACATGCAGGTGGCCCAGGACGCCATGACCTTCTCAGGCACGTTCAGCGACGACGAGAAGTGGCTGATCGTCGACCCGCAGACGTCGGGCGGCCTGCTCATCACCCTGCCGGCCGACCAGGCGCCTGCGCTCGTCGCGCGACTGCGCGAGCGCGGCAACGCGATCGCCGCGGTGATCGGCGAGGTCGTTCCGGCCGACGGCCGGCCCGGCCTCGAGTTCCTGAAATAGACCTTCCCGCGGACCTGTCCTAGAGCGTCGACATCGGATCGATGTCGATCACGAGGTTCTCCACGTTCAGCTTGATCCGGTCGAGTGCCTGCAGCGTGTCGGCGACGGTCGCCTGCAGGTCCCTCCGGTTCGGGGCCTTCACGAGAATCTGCACGCGGTAGTCGCCGCGCAGACGCTCGAGAGGGGCCGGCGCCGGCCCCAGGACCTGGATGCGCCGCCCCGCCAGTCCGCGGAGCGTCCGCGCGATGCCACTCGCCTCCTCCCGGGCGCGCTCGAAGACTCGTCCCTTGACCAGCAGAACCGCCAGCGCGGCGTAGGGCGGGTAGTTCATGGCCCGACGAAAGGTCAGCTCGCGGGCCGCGAAGCCGGCGTAGTCGTGATCGCAGGCGTGACGGATGGCGTGATGGTCGGCATAGTACGCCTGCACGATCACTTCACCGGCCCGCTCGCCGCGGCCGCTGCGCCCGGCGACCTGCGCCAGGAGCTGGAAGGCCCGCTCCCCCGCCCGGAAATCGGGGAGCGCGAGAAGGGCGTCCGCGGCCACGACCCCGACGAGAGTGACGTTCGGGAAATCGTGCCCCTTGGCGATCATCTGGGTGCCCAGCAGGATGTCCACCTCGCCGCGCTCGACGCGCGTCAGGAGGCTCTCCACCGCACCCCGGCCGCGCGCCGTGTCGCGATCCAGTCTGGCGACGCGCGCCCCCGGCAGGGCGGTCTTCAGGACCTCCTCCAGGCGTTCGGTGCCGGTCCCGCCGAAATGCAGGTGCGCGCTGCCGCAGATCGGGCAGGCCGAAGGGACCGGTCTGCTGTCGTCGCAATAGTGACAGTTCAGGCGCTTCCGGTGCAGGTGCAGCGTCATCGGGATGCTGCATTGCCGGCACTGGACCTGCTCCCCGCAGGAACGGCACAGGACGAAGGTGGAGAAACCGCGCCGATTCAGCAGCACCAGGCTCTGCTCGCCCCGCCGCAGGCGTTCCTCGAGTCCCGCGATCAGCCGCCGCGACAGGATCGTCTCCCGCCCGACCTCCTGGAATTCCCGCCGCATGTCGACGCGCTCGACCGGCGGCAGACCGGCGCTGCCGATCCGTCCCGGAAGCGACAGCATCCGGTAACGGCCGCGTCGCGCCTGCAGGAAGGTTTCCATCGACGGCGTGGCCGACCCCAGGATGACGACCGCTTTCGCCACCTTGCCACGCAGGATCGCCAGGTCGCGGCCGTTGTAGCGAGGGTGCTCCTCCTGCTTGTAGGAGGCGTCGTGCTCCTCGTCGACGACGATCAGCCCGAGTCCGGGGATCGGGGCGAACACGGCCGAGCGCGCTCCCAGGACGACGTCGACCTTGCCGTCGCGGATGCGCCGCCACTCGTCGTAGCGCTCTCCGTCCGTCAGACCGGAGTGCAGGAGAGCCAGGACCTCTCCGAACCGCGAGCGCATCCGCCGCGCCAAAAGCGGCGTCAGTCCGATCTCCGGCACCAGATAGAGGGCCCTGCGCCCCGAGGCGACGGCCGCCTCGATCGCGCGGAGGTAGATCTCGGTCTTGCCGCTCCCCGTGACGCCGTGCAGGAGGAACGAGGAGAAGCTCCGCGACTCGAGGGCTTCCCCGATCGTCTCGATCGCCCGCGCCTGGTCCGGAGTGGGCGTGACAGGCACCCGCGGCTCCAGGGCCATCTCGAGGGACGCCGGACGGCGGGGTGACTCGACCCCCTCGATGCTCACACGCCCGGCCGCCTCGAGGCTCCGCAGAGCCGCGCGCGGAGCGCCCGCAAGGCGCAGGAGATCGGCGACCGGCATTGTCCCGCCGTGCCCGGCCAGGACGTCCAGAAGACGCTTCCGGCGCCTGCCACGCGGGGCGTCCTCCGACTCCCGCAGCAGGGCATGCTCCTCGACGCGCGGTCGCAGGCCGGGGGAGGTGGCGATCTCGGTCACTTCCACGAGACTCCCCCGGCGGAGCCTGTCCAGGAGGGCCGCTTTGAACCGCGGGCCGACCCGGCGCTTCAGGTCGGGCAGACGGAGCGCGGCACCGTGCGCGCTCGTGAACTCCGCGACGACCCCGAGGATCTCCCGCGCCAGAGGGTCCGACGCGATACGGGGGAGCGAAGCGTCCAGCAGGACCCCGCCACCGCCCCCGAGCGCGGCACGACCGGCGGCCGTCATCGACACCACCTTCTCGACGCGGGCCTTCATCCCCGGCAGGGCGGATCGGATCATTTCGCCCAGGGACGACACGTAGTAGTCCGCGGCGAACCGGGTCAGCTCGAGGACCTGCGCGTCCAGGACCGGCTCGGAATCGAGGACCTCCTCGATCGGCTTGAGCGGAGGGGACGTGCCCCGATCCTTCCCCGACTCGTGCACGTCGAGCAGATACCCGGTCAGCAGACGCCGACCGAACGGGACGATCACGCGCACACCCGGCCTGCAGCGCGGGGCGAGCGCGGGAGGGACCGAATAGGTGAACAGGCGTCGCACCGGCCGTGGAACGGCGACCGAGGCGACGAGGAAGCTCATTCCGCTGTCTTCAGCTCGGCCATCACCTTCTTCATGTCGTCCCAGACCTCCCTCTTGGCCGCCGGATTGCGCAGCAGGTAGGCCGGGTGGAAGGTCGGCATGACGCGGATGCCGCCGATATCGTGGAACGTCCCGCGGAGCCGCGTGATGGTGTCCCGCGTGCCCAGGACCGTCTGCGCAGCGGGCGTTCCGAGGCAGACGACCACGCGCGGTCGGATCGCCATGATCTGCTGGAACAGGAAGGGTGAACAGGTGGCGATCTCGTCGGGCAGCGGGGTGCGGTTCTCCGGTGGCCGGCATTTCACCACGTTGGCGATGTAGACGTCCTTCCTCTCCATTCCCATCGACTCGATGATCCGGGTGAGGAGCTGGCCGGCCCGCCCGACGAACGGCTCCCCTCTCAGATCTTCATCGGCCCCCGGACCTTCGCCGACGAACACCAGTTGCGCCTTCGGATCGCCGACACCGAACACGATGTTCGTGCGGTTGCGGCACAACCCGCAGCGCGTGCACTCGCCGAGATCGTCCCGGATGATTCGCAGCGCCGCCTCCGAGTCCGGCGCCTCGGGCGCCCGGGCAGCGGCGAGCGGAGAAGTCGCTCTTTCGGCTCCACGACCGCGCCGCCCCGCAGTGGATGGCGCGGGGACATCGACATCCTCCACCCCCCCGAACAGGCCGGCCTGCACGCCCCTGCGGCGATCCTCCGAGGCGGCCCCGGAGCAGGCGGCGGCCGGCGGCTCGGACGCGACCGACCGGCTCGCCGCCCGGGGGACCGGCAGATCCTCCACGCCCAGGAGACGCAGCCACTCGAGCCGCGCCCGCAGAGTCCCGAGGTCGTCGTGTGCCTGCATCAGGGCGCCTCCGGCCGGGCGTCCGCCGGGCGACGGCGGGGCCCCCCCGCCCCCCCTTCACGCAGCAACCGCTCCGCCAGGTCGAGAATCCTCGACGCCATCGCCTCCTTGGACATCAGGGGCAACTCGGTCCTGCGTCCTCCGGCATCGATCGCCAGGGCGCGGTTCGTGTCCGCTTCGAACCCCTCCCCCTCCCTGCCGATGCGGTTGGCGACGACCAGATCGAGGTTCTTTTTCCGGAGCTTCTTCAGGGAATTCGACTCGAGGTCGCCGGTCTCCGCCGCGAAACCGACCAGGACCTGCCCCGGCTTCTTGCGCCGTCCAAGCTCCTCCAGGATGTCGGGTGTGGGCATGAGGCGCAGAAGAATGGCGCGATCGGCGCCACGCCCCTTGAGTGCCTTGCGACGCAGCGACTCCTTCTTGATCTTGCCTCGGGAGCGCTCCTCGGGACGGTAGTCGGCGACCGCCGCCGCCTTGAGGACGAGGTCGACGCCGGGGGCCTGGTTGAGGGCGGCGCGGAACATTTCGTCCGCCGTGATCACCCGGACGAGGCTGGCCCCGGCAGGCGGAGCGAGCATCGTCGGGCCCGAGATCAGGGTGACCTCGGCGCCGCGCGCCAGCGCCTCGGACGCGAGGGCGTACCCCATCTTTCCGGTCGAGGGGTTGCTGAGGAATCGGGCCGGGTCGAGCGCCTCGCGCGTCGGCCCCGCCGTCACGAGGACGCGGCGGCCTTCAAGCGACCGCGGAGTTTTTTTTTAGCGACCGCCAGCGCCGCGTCGACGATGACATCGGGCTCCGCCATGCGGCCCACACCCTCGTCGCCGCACGCCAGGTCCCCGATCCCGGGCTCGATGACGCGCACGCCGCGCGTCTTCAGGAGGGCGAGGTTGGCCTGCGTGGCGGGGTGCTCCCACATCCACACGTTCATGGCGGGCGCCACCGCGACCGGCGCCGTCACCGCCAGATAGAAGGTGCTCAGGAAATCGTCGGCGATGCCGTGCGCCAGCTTGGCCAGAATGTCCGCGGTCGCGGGGGCGACCAGGAACAGGTCGAGTCCGCGCGCCAGGGTGATGTGCTGCACGTCGGCGCCCCGCGACAGGTCCCATTGACCGGTGATCACAGGCTGCCCGCTGAGCGTCTGCAGGGTGAGCGGCGTGATGAACTGCTGCCCCCCCGGGGTCATGATGACGTGCACCTCCGCGCCGGCCTTCACCAGCCCCCGCACCACTTCGGCCGCCTTGTACGCCGCGATTCCTCCGCTCACGCCGAGGGCTATGCGCAGATCGGCGCGCCCCGCCTCCGCACCACGATCCTCGGAGAGGTCCGGGCGTCTGCCGTCCGTCACAACGCCGCCGGCCGACCGTCGCTTCCGACCGTCAGCTTCCCGGCTCACGGTTCTCCAGACCGACGCCGTCGGCGGGGTACGTCTCGGTCGTCACTTCGGCGACCTCCTCGACGGGGTACTCCTCGGGGAAGGGACCGTAGCTGTAGGGAATCGCGCCGGCGATCACTTCCTGCATCGCGATGGTCACGGGCTTGTGCGCCATCGTCTCCACCCGCGCACGGGCCCCCCGCTGCAGCTGCTTGCAGCGTTCGCCCGCCACGGAGATGAACTCGAACTTGTTGCCGATGTTCTCGGTGGGAATCATCGAACCTCCACGATTCGCAAATCAGGGATGTTGCGGGTCTCATTCTAGACGAAAAGGGGCGCTGGATCGACACGAACGGTCCGGCCGCTCCGGAGCCCCCCGGGTCGCAGGCCGCGGAGCATCAGGAGGCGCCGGTGAACTGCCGCACGATCGCCTGCAGCCGCAGCTGCTGTCGACCCGTCCGGCAGCGGGCCGCCTCGACGACCGCCCGCAGCTGGCGGTACGCGGCGTCGAAATCGTCGTTGATGATCGCGTAGTCGTAAGCCGCGCACTTCTCCACCTCGCCGCGCGCCAGCCCCAGCCTGCGCGCCACCTCCCCGGGAGCGTCGGTCCCCCGCTTCCTCAGCCGCTCCTCGAGGGAGGCCTTGCCGGGAGGCAGGATGAAGATGAGGACCGAGTCCGGGATCTGGCGCCTGATGCTCATGGCGCCCTGCGTGTCGATGTCCAGCAGGATGTCGCGGCCGCGGGCCGCCGCCTCCTTCACCGCCTCCACGGAGGTGCCGTAAAGATGCCCCCCGACCACGGCCCATTCGACGAACTCTCCACGATCGCGCCTGCGTTCGAACTCTTCGCGATCCACGAAAACGTAGTCCACGCCGTCCTGCTCCCCGGCGCGCGGCGGGCGGGTGGTGAACGACACGGAGAAATCGACGCCGGGGTCGTCCTCGAGGAGCCGCTTGCACAGGGTAGTCTTGCCCGCGCCGGACGGCGCGGAGATGACCAGAACCGAGCCCTGCCAGGCCCCTGCCACGGAATCCGGCCGCCCGGCCCCGGACGCGCTCATTCGAGGTTCTGCACCTGCTCGCGGATCTTCTCCACCTCCGCCTTGATCAGCAGCGCCCCCTGGCAGATCGGCAGCGCCTCCGCCTTCGAGGAAATCGTGTTCGCCTCCCGGTTCATCTCCTGCATGATGAAATCGAGCGTCTTGCCGATCGGTCCCTGCTCCCGCGCGAGCGTGTCCTCCGCCTGCGCCAGGTAACCCTCGAGCCTGACCCGCTCTTCCGTGATGTCCACCCGACCCGCGAGGAGCGCCACCTCCTGGGCGACACGCCACTCGTCGAGGGGTCGTTCGCCGTTCAGGAGCGTCGCCAGGCGCTCCTTGAGCCGGCGGGCGTATGTCTCCGGCAGACCGCGCGCCTCGTCCTCGATCCGCCGTATCGCGGCCCGGATGGCGTGCAGACGATCCCGGATGTCATCGGCCAGGCGTCTCCCCTCGGAGGCGCGCATCGCGTCGTAGGCACCGAGCGCCTGGCGCAGCGCCTCGGACAGAAGGGACGACGCGATCCCCTCGGCCGGCGCCGTCTCCGATCGGATCGCCAGCGCACCGGGCCACGTCAGCACGGTCTCCAGGCCGACGGTCCCCTTCAGTTGAAATTCCTTCTTGAGCGCATCGACCGCCGCGAGGTACTCGGCGACGAGGCCCCGGTTGATCACCACCTGCGAGGACGCGGGTCGCGACGATAGAATCGCGACCGCGACATCGATGCGCGCGCGCGACACTCGCTCCTGGATCGCCGCACGCAGCGCCGGCTCCAGGAGCCCCACCTCGGCCGGCAGCCGCATCTTGACGTCCAGGAAGCGGTGATTGACGCCCTTCAGCTCCACCTGGACACGCACGCCCTCGCGCTCGGCCGCGCCCTGGCCGAACCCGGTCATGCTCATGATCCGCCCGCGTTCAGGCTCGGCGTTCATCCCGTTCCCGTCCCGCCCGTGTCGTCGCAGCGCCTCACGCCGCGTGCTCCCGGCCACGGGCGCCGATCATATCCCAGGCCGCCGCGGCGACCCTCCCGATGGCGCCCGGCCGTCCGAGCCGTGAACGGACGCCGGCCAGGGCCCGGCGCATCGTCTCGGCCTCACGCGGATCGGTCAGGAGCCGCCGCAGCTCTTCCTCGATCCGCTCCGCGGTGCACTCGGCCTGCACGAGCTCCGGGGCGATCCGTGCGCCGGCGATCAGATTCGGCATCCCGACGTGCGGCACGTCGGAGATCAGGCGGGCGAGGGCGAACGTGAGCGCGTTCATCCGGTAGATGATCACCATCGGGACCCCCAGGAGGGCGGTCTCCACCGTCGCCGTTCCGGAGGCCACGATCGCGGCGTCGCAGGCCGCCAGCACATCGTAGCGTCCCTCCCGCACGAGCACGCACTCGAGATCGGCACCGGGGGCGCCCCGCGAGCCGGCGCGGCTCCGCTCCGCCCGGACCATCCCCTCCACCTCGCCCGATTCGAGCGTCGGTGCGACCGTCAGCACGAACTGCAGGTCGCGGAACGTCTCGCGCAGCCGCCGCGCCGCCCCGAGCATGATCCCGAGATGGGCGCGCAGCTCGTTCCGGCGGCTGCCGGGCAGGAGCGCCACGGTCGGCCGCCTGGGGTCGAGCCCCAGCGGGCGCAGCGTCTGCTCCCGGGTGCGCGCCGGGTGGACGAGATCGAGGAGCGGATGACCCACGAATTCGACCGGGACGCCGGCCTTGCGGTAGATCTCTTCTTCGAAGGGCAGGATCACGAGCATGCGGTCCACCGCGGCGGCGATCTGTTTCACGCGGCCCTTGCGCCACGCCCAGACCTGCGGGCCGACGAAGTACAGGACCGGAACGCGGGCCCTCCGCGCGTGCCTCGCGAGACGCAGATTGAAGTCGGGATAATCGATCAGAATTACCAGGTCGGGCCGATCCGCCGAAGCCAGGACGTCGCGGGCCTCCCGAAAGGCGCTCCAGATCGCGCGCGCGCTCCCGAGGACCTCGAAAAAACCCGTGACGCCCATCGTCCCGGCGTCACCCAGAGGCAGAAGACCTGCGGCGCGCATCGCCGGCCCGCCTATTCCTGTGAACTGGACGACCGGGCCGGCCGTCTCCCCCTCCGGCGACCTGCCTCCCCGATCGCCGGGTCCCCTTCCGGCGTCCGCCATCGCCCGCATCACCAGGCTGCCGTAGAGGTCGCCGGAGGCCTCGCCCGCCACGATCAGGACGCGTGCCGCGCCGCCGTCGGTCACAGGGTGCTCCCGGCCCGCGCGCCCGGGACCGGACCTTTGCGACCGCCCCGCGCCAGCCTCTCCGCTTCTCCGGTCAGCCGATCGAGCGCTTCCTGGAGAGCCAGCCGCTTCAATTCCATCGCCCGGCGGTCGGCGTCGAACGGGACCTCGATCGGATCACCATAAATGAGGACCGCCTTCGCGAACGGGATCGGGATCTGGAAGGCATCCCAGGAACGGAGAGTTTTTTTTTAGAGGCGCCGAATGCGACCGGAACCAGCGGGGCGCGTCCCAGCCGGGCCGCCTCGACCGCGCCCATCTGCACCTGGTGGCGCGGGCCGCGCGGTCCGTCGGTCGCGAAGGCGACGTCCCTGCCGTCGCGTAGGTGGCGGATCATCTCTTTCAGGCCGGCTACCCCCCCCCGCCCCGTCGAGCCGCGCACCATCCGGTGCCCGAACCTCTCGAGGGTGCGTGACACATACTCGCCGTCCCGGTGGCGGCTGCTCAGGACCACGAGTCTGCGTCCAAATCGCTGCCCCAGGTACGAGTAGGTCATCATGAGGAGTTGGTCGTGGTAGAACGCGTGCACGTAGGGCCTGCCCGCGCGGTGCAGGTCGATGACCGCGCTCTCGTTGACCGAGGTCCAGCGCAGCAGGAGTCGGAGCACTCGGATGAGGCCGCTGGCGAGCCACGCCGCGGCCGGGAGCAACGCTCTCTCGGAGGCGACGCTGCCGCTCGTTCTCATGGCTCCCGCAAAAGACTGCGAAGGTGACGATCGAGCTCCCTCATCGTCGCATCCACCTCGTACCGCGCGGCGGCGGAGGACAGCGACATTTCGGCGCCCCGCTCGCTGAATCTCCGCTCCAGCGCGTCCGCCACGGCGTCGATATCCCTCGGATCGACGACCGCCCCCGCCCGCACGCTATCGATCAGCGTGCCTGCGTCCGAACCCGCCGGGACCAGAGCGAGTATGAAACGACGGGCGGCAAGATAATCGAACACCTTCGCCGGGATCAGGTGCGCATGGTTGTCCGCCACCACCAGGAGCAGGACATCGGAGCCCTTCATATACGACAACGCCTCCCGGAACGGGAGGAACTCCCGCACCTCGACCAGATCGGCGACGCCGAGGCGCTCCGCCGCGGCCGCCACCTCGGCTCCGCTGGTGCCAAGCACTCGAAGGACGAGTCCCGACGGGGGCAGGCGGCGCGTTTCGCGCAATCGCCGCAGCGCCTCCAGGATCGGAACAGCCGACCGCAGGCCCGACAGGTTCCCCGCGTACGTGATCGTGAAACGAGGGTCACGGGACGCATCGACTCCGTCGAACAGGGAGGGATCGAACGCGTTCGGGACCACCACCGTCCGCGGGCCGCCCGCCTCCGTCAGGTCCCGCCCGAGTCCGTCGGTCGTCGACAGGATCAGGGACGCTCTCTTCAGGCAGAACTTCTCGAGCGCCCGGTCCAGTCTCTGCCGCCATCGAGGCATCTGGGGTTCCCCGGGGAGCGGCATCCAGGGATCTCGGTAGTCGAGCACGAGACGCGCGTTGAACCTCGGGGCCAGCAGGGTCGCGATGACGGCGCTCGTCCTCGGGGGAATCGTCGCCAGGACGATGTCCGCCGGTCCGCCGCGAAGGAATCCGGAAGGAACCGCCAGGGGCAGCCACCCGCCCTGCTCGTCGGGTACGGAGAAGAGCACATCCCATGCGGACGAGACGACCTGGAGGAGAGCGCTCGCGCCCGAGCGGCGCTCCGCCGCCCGCGCCGCCGGCTCGCCCGGCGCACTTCCGTTCCAGGGCACCGTCCGCCAGAACCGTCGAAGCCGGTGCTTCAGGGAGAGAGCGTGCGTCCGGATGGTCTGATAGGGACCGCTGCCGTTGTCCAGGCTCCGGTCCAGACCTTCGTAGTAGGACTCCCGCACAGTCAGGACCTTCACCTTCCATCCGAGCCGGCCCAGATGAAGGGCCATGCGCAGCGCCCTCTTGGCGCCCACGCTGAAGTCGGGAGGAAAACAGTGACTGACGATCAGAACCGAGGGCATGCTCCGCCACGCCTGCCGCACGTCGCGGCCGCGCCGTAACTATACAACCAGACTCCTCGGTCACGCTTCGGAACTGCGTCGTCGCCCCTCCCCGGTGCCCCGGCCCGGAACCCGCGCTGCGGGCCCTCACGCGGTACAATGTGGCACTTTCCGGAGTCCGTCAGCGTGCTGGGAAGCGGAGGCGATTCTGGAGCATCGACCGGATGGGGGATCGTGCGAACAGGACGACTGCGCGCGCTGGTATCTCCAGGATGCCGGCCGCGTGGCGCACGCGGAGAGCTATGAGGGGGGCTATCACCACTCCAAGCGGATCAAGATCGTCTGTGCGCTCCTCCGGCGCGCGGGAGCCCGCCGTGTTCTCGATCTGGGTTGCGGCGACGGCTGGCAGGTCGGGCACCTGATACGCGCCGGATTCGAGGTGATCGGCTCCGACATCTCACCGCTGCGTCTGCAGCGCGCCCGCGCCCATGCGCGGGGGGCCCGGGGCTTTTTCGTTTCGGATCTGAGGCGGCCCGCGCTCCTCGCGTCCAGCCAGGAATGCGTCTACCTCGGACAGGTTCTCGAACATCTGCCCGATCCGGAGGCGGTGCTGCGATCGTTGTGGACTCTCCTGCGGCCCGGAGGCGTGCTGATCTTCGACACGCCATGCCGGGACAACCTCGTCGATGATCTCCTGAGCGTCTCCGGGTTTCATGCCCGCTACCCCGCGGACCGGGACTGGGGATTGCGATTGGATCCCGGTCATCTCCATTTTTTCACGATGACCCAGTGACTTTTCCCTCAGAGGAGTGGGCTACCAGGCCCTGGGGAGCCCCTTCAACCAATGGGCCTATCGCGTGCGGCGTTCGGCCGTGCGCCGCGCCCTGTGTGTCCACGGGGTGGCGGTGGATCGATGCGATATTCTGGAAGTCGGATTCGGGACCGGTTTCTTCGTGGGGCTCTGGACGCGACTGCACGCGCGCTCGGTCACAGTTCTCGATCTCATGCAACGCGCGGTGGAGGAGCTCTCCACGCGGTTCCCTCGACACCGCTTTCTCCGGCAGGACATCTCCGCCCCCGCATGTCCCGTTCTTGGTTCGTTCGACGTCGTGACCGTATTCGATGTTCTGTTCCACCTCCTCGACGATCGCGCGTTCGAGAGAGCCATCGAGAATGTCTGCAGACAAGTTCGCGCGGGTGGGTGCCTGCTGCTGACCGACATCCTCTCCGCCACGGTGACGATCCAGGGACTGACCCAGCGCAGCCGACCCCTTCCGGCCTACACGCGAATTCTCGAGGGGTGCGGGTTGCGCATCGTCGGCCTGCACCCCGTCTTCTTCCTGATGAGCCGGGCCCCTGATCTGTCACGGCCCTGGGCGCGGCGCCTGTCCTCGATGTACTGGGGTCTCATCTGCGCTGTCCTGGAGAAAATGCCGGGGATGGGGCGGCTCATCGGGCCGCCCGGCTATGCCATCGACCGGCTCCTGCAGGGGTCGGGAGCGAGGGGGCCGTCCGTGAAGCTGCTGGTCGCGCGCCGGGAGCTCTGAGACCCGGCGGCCCCTACCCCGCGCGCCAGAGGGCGGCCCATCGGCGGGCCGCCGCCCGAAGAGTCCGGGGAAGCGTCGCCTTCAGGAGGAGACGGGCCAGCCGCTCGCCCCGGGCCACGGCCAGATAGGCCAGGGTTCCCGCCCCGGGTCGCGTCATCGTCAGCTCCAGGTTCGGCCGGGTCATTGTGGTCCATGATTCCTTGTAGCCGCCCTGGCCGGCCATGAAATCGAACTCCCGGACGTCGCCCGCCTCGAAGCAGTCCCGGACGCACATCGCGAGCATCACCGTGCCAAGGCTGTCTCGTGCGTACGCCGGGTCGAATCCTCCCTGGAAGTAGTGCACGACGCCACGGTCGACGAAGGCGAGGAGTGTCGCCGCCATCTCACCGTCGATGGCCAGGGTCCAGAGCCTGAGGCGATCCGTGTCGAAGCTGTCGCGCATCGCGTCCCGCAGAAATGTATCGAACCTGGGCCGTGCGAAGGAACCGGGTTCGCCCTTGGCTCGCCAGCGTGCCTGATGGAGGCGGATCAGCGCGCCCACGGCTTCATCCAGCTCCTTCGACGTCCCCACTCGGGAGAATTCGCAGCGATGTGTCTTGAGCAACCTCCTGGTGTAGTAGCCGATGTTCTTGCGCAACGCCGGCCCGAGATCCTTGAGGTACGCGTCCCACCTCGAAGTCGTGTCGATGATGTGCGCGGGAGGACCAGGGGAGACCGACGCGGCGGCGCCGAGGGCCGGATGAAAGTGAGGAAGAATCTCCGATCCCGCGGGCAGGAACGCCAGCCAGAGCCGATCCCACGCGGGAGCGCGCAGCAGCGCCGCGGCAATGCTCTGGCCCACCAGCCGCTCATGACCCCGCCGCGCCATCAGGTCAAGGTACTCGCTCGTCCGTTCGCGGGGGTTCGAGCCGATGAATCGGATCTCGCGGGCGTACGGGATGCCGGCCACCGTGTAGCGCGTAAGGTACAGCGGCGCGAGTCCGATGAGTCGCCCCGAAGCGTCGCGGCAGCTGATGATGAACGGACTGCTGCCAGGCGGCGCCAGATCCCTCCACCAGAGATGGACCCAATGCCAGCGCAGGAAAAAAGATCCCCGGCCGACGTCGGTGAAAAGGTCATCCCATTCGTGCCTCAGACCTTCGAGGTCCGCCACCTCTGTGAGTATGGCCGTGACGCTGGGATCACGATCCTGAATTCCCACACCGATCTCCTGCCCCTCCCGGGGGCCGGCGGGCTTCATCAAGAAGGCGGAGAGATGAACGGGGCGAGGGCGGAACCTCGTGTGAGCACGATCGTCAAGCCGAGGAGGAAAAGGACCAGCACCGCGATTGGACCCGCCCACCCTGTCCGGCAATTCCTCCTCCCGCCGCCGCGGGTTTCCGCGGGTCCGGCCGGGGCCATTTTCACGAAGCGCCTTGCAGTTGGCGGAATCTACCGCCCTCTCCCCGCTGTGTCAAGATCGATGTCTCCGCCCGGCCCGCGTGGATACAGGGTTCGCCTGGAGGTCCCGGTTGAAAGCCGCAACAGAAGAGCGTATATACCCCGGATGCGTAATCTGCTTCGGAACCTTGCCGCGGCGGCGATTGGACTCTTCGTCGGCGTCCTGCTCATTGAAGTCGCGCTGATCTGGCTCATCCCTCCGCCGCTCCATTACGTGTATCCGCAGACCCTCTACGACGTGGACCACGACCTCGGATGGGTCATGAAGCCGAACCAGCACGCCTTCACCGTGGCCTGGCCCGTGGTGACGAACAGTCTGGGCCTCAGGTCCCCCGAGATCAGCGCGGTCAAGAAGCCCGCCGTGTATCGATGCCTGTGTCTCGGCGACAGCACCACGTTCGGCAACGCCGTGGCCCAGGAGGCCACGTATCCCTCTCGACTTCAGGAGATCCTGAGCGCCACGGATCGGACCGGGCCGGAGGTGATCAACGCCGGTGTCGGCGGATACAACACCCTGCAGGAAGTCGGATTGATGGAAAGGCTCGTGCCGACGATCCGACCGCAGATCGTTGTGATAGGCTTCTTCATAAACGACATCGGTGAGTCACTCCGGACGAACAATGACAAGATCGTCGACGCCGCGACCGGAGAGCCCTCGCGCCGTGGCTGGAAGCGCTTCACGCCGTTTCGACTGATCTACGCGTTGAAGAGGAGCCGTCTGGTGACATTGCTCCAGTGGAAGCTCGCCATACTCAGGGCCGGAAAGACACTCGACAACGAGATTTTCATGGGGCGAACACCACCGGCGTACGAAGAGGGTTGGAGGAGGATCGAGGTCGCCCTGCGCCGCGCCCGCCAGGACGCGGTCGCCGGAGGGTACCGGCTGATCGTTTTCCCGGTTCCCGCGGGTCAGGAGTTCCTGGCGGACCTGCCGAACGAGCAGTACCGACCGCGCCTGCTGGCGATGGCGGACCGCCTCGGGATCGAGCATTTCGATCCGACACCGGTGATGAAGGCAGCGGGGGGCGGATTCGACACGTACTTCGTCACCTGGGACGGCCATATCAGCGCACGCTCGCACGACATCATCGCGCACATGCTCGCGGACACGATCGTTTCGGGCTCCGTGCGTCGAAACTCCCCATCACCCCTTTCCGCGAGGTCCTTCGACAAATGAGACGGAAGACCAGGTTGCGCGCCCCATCCACCTCATCGAGGCGTCCCAGGGTTCTCATCACCGGCGGGGCGGGGTTCATCGGATCTCATCTCTGCGATTCCTTTCTCAAGCGGGGATTCGAGGTCGTGTGCGTCGACAACCTGCTGACCGGAACCACGGACAACATCTCCCATATCCGGGATCGCGCCTTCACCTTTATCCACATGGATGTCACCAATTACGTCTACATCGACGGTCGCGTCGACTACATTCTCCACTTCGCGAGTCCGGCCAGTCCGAAGGATTATCTCGAGCTGCCCATCCAGACCCTCAAGGTGGGCGCCCTCGGCACGCACAAGGCGCTGGGCCTGGCGAAGGCGAAGGGGGCGACCTTTCTCCTGGCTTCGACCTCCGAGGTTTACGGGGATCCGCTGGTCCATCCGCAGAAGGAGTCGTACTGGGGGAACGTCAATCCCATCGGCCCCCGGGGTGTGTACGACGAGGCCAAGCGCTTCGCCGAGGCTCTCACGGTTGCGTACCGCAACGCGCACGGAGTCGACACGAAGATTGTCCGCATCTTCAACACCTACGGACCGCGCATGCGCCTGCACGACGGAAGGGCCATCCCTGCATTCATGAGCCAGGCCCTCTCATCCAAGCCCGTGACCATCTTCGGTGACGGATCCCAGACACGATCCTTCTGCTTCGTCGATGACATGGTGGAAGGAATCTATCGATTACTGATGTCGAGCCATCCGGGCCCGATGAATCTCGGGAACCCCGAGGAGATGTCGCTGCTCGACATGGCGCGCACCATCCTGCGGCTGACGCGATCGCGGAGCCGCCTGGTCCATCGTCCTCTGCCGACCGACGACCCGAAGGTGCGTCGTCCGGACATTTCGCTGGCACGACGCGTCCTGGGATGGTCCCCCAGGGTCGGCCTCGAGGCCGGTCTCTCCGAGACGCTTCGCCATTTCCGCCTGCGACTGAGGAGCAAGACCCGCTAGGGTTTCCGGGCCGCCACGACGAGATGGGTTCGCAGGAGCGGAATCGTCTCGATCAACCGGCAGGCGCCGATTGACAGGGGCGCCAGGCGCCGGATCAATTGTGGAATGCCCGTCGCGGTGCTTGTTGTCAAGGACCAGCCCGCGAACGCTCCGCGCAGATCCACAGATCTCACGGGCCGCGTGTGCGGGTTCCAGGGGTTGCGATAGCGCACATCGTAGGACAGAAAGACACCCCCCCGATCGAGGACCCTGGCGGCCTCCACGAGCACAGCGCGACGCAGGGCGGGGTCGAGCAGCGAGGAGAGCAGGGTCGATTGGTAGACGATGTCGAAGGCGCCGTCCCGGAACGGGAGGGATGCCGCGTTGCCTGCCAGCGCCCTGGTCCCCGGGTTTGAGTCCCGCGTCCGGGTTGCGTACACAGGACTCAGGTCGAGGGCCACGATACCCGACGCCGGCGCGCCCAGCGAGCGAAACCTCGAGCTGTCACCGCGGTCCCCGCATCCGAGATCGAGGACGCGCGCTCCCCGCGGATCGAGGCCGACGCGTGTCAGCGAGCGGGCGATCAGGTCCCACTTGCGATCGAGGATGAACCGGTGTCCCGGACCGTCACCCCACAAACGCCGGTATCGCGGGTGGTCATCATACGCGCGGTAGACGCGCCGCACCCGATCGAGCTCACTGCGGGACGCGCCTTCTGTGAGGGGAGGGCCGTCGTGCGAAGGTTCATCGGGCCCGGGGGAACGCATCTTGGCCAACCGACCGATTGATCGTGTCTTTGACGTCGGGGCCGGCGACCGCGGCAAGATCGGGGGGTGTCTTGCGCTTGCGGCCCTTCCTGGAGCCGGTCTCTCCGTAGTAGTAGTACCCGACGTAATAGTAGTCCTTGTAGTGCGAGCGTTCGAGATCGACATTGTTGAGGACGGCGCCGATGACATTGCCGTTCACTTTCTTGACATTCGTGACGCAGCGCTTGATCAGATCCTTGTCGTTCTCGTTGTGCTTGATCACGAACGCGACCATGTCGGACAGCGACGCCAGAATGGTCGAGTCGGCAAGCGATACGACGGGCGGTGAATCGATGAACACCCAGTCATATTGCTTCCGAAGCTCGGTTAGGAGAGCATGGAATCTCTCGTGACCGAAGACGTCGGCCGGGTTCGGAGGGATGGGACCGCACGTGATGGCGTGCAGATTGGGCAGGTCGGTCGACTTGATGTAGTTTCTCCAGTCGTCCCCGTCGGATGACAGGATGTAGTTGGTGATTCCACCCTCGCGCCCGATACCGAGCCTCTGGTGAATCGTGGGCCGACGCAAGTCGCAGTCCACCAGGATGACCCGCTCCCCCGAGGAGGCCAGCGTCCGACCCACGTTCACCGTCGTGCAGCTCTTGCCCTCCTGCGGCCCAGCGCTCGTGAAGAGGAGCACGTTGGCGCTTCGGTTCTTGCGCGAGAACAGCAGACTCGTCCTCAGGGTCTGGTACGCCTCGCGCACGGGGCCCTCCGTTCCCTCCCCCAGCCTCGGTATGATCGCCAGCAGGTTCATCCTCAGGAAATGCTCTACGTCCTCGGAAGTCCTGATGGTGTTGTCCATGTAGTCCAGGAAGAAGACGGTCCCGACGCTCAACAGAAGACCGAGAAAGGTTCCAACCAGCAGATTCAACATCACCCGAGGTCTCACCGGGGCCTTGGGAGTCGGAGACTTGTCGAGGATGGTCAGGTTGTTGTTGAGGAGGGTCGAGCTGAGGTCGATCTCCTTGATGCGCGTGCTCAGCAGGTCATAGATGCGCTTGGTCTCCGTGGCCTCCCCGCGTACGAGATCGTAGGTCGTGGCCCTCTTGTTCAGGCTCAACGATTCCGACCGGGTCTCGTCGATGCTCTGCTTGAGTTTGAATTCACGATCCCTGAGCAGGGCGTCCTGGGTTCTGAGATTGCTGATGACGCGATCGGCCTCGCTGGCGATCTTCTGGTCGATCTCCTCGATCTCCTTCTGCTTCTCGAGGACGCGGATGTGCTTGTCCTTGTAGGTCACGAGCAGCTTCTCGTACTCCCGGTCGAGAGAGACTTTCTCGGCGTAGAGATCCTGCAGGACCTTGTCGTTCGAGATTTCCGCGATGCTCTGGTAGGACCCCTTGCTGGCTCGGACCGTGTCGACCTGCTTGAGCAGGCTGTCCAGGGCGGCGCGCTTGATCTGGGTGTCTGTGAGGTCGCTCTGGAGCGTGGACAGCTTGTCGTTCGTGATCTTCTGCTGGTTCTCCGGAATATAAAGGTCCGATTTCTCGGCGAACTCGTAGTTGCTCTTCTGCATGTCCTCGAGCTTCTCTCTCAGAGGCGCGATGTTCTTGAGAAGGGCCTTGACCGCGGTCGTCGTCGCCTGCACCGCGAGATCCAGGTTTCGCTCCACGTAGGCCTCGGCGGTCGCGTTCACCCAGGTCGTGACCTCCTCGGGATTCGGTCCGTCCAGGGCGATCTCGACAATCCCGGTGTCCTTGACCGGCTGGACCTGGATCATGCCGGCGAATTCGCCGACAGGATCTGAGCTGCCCTTGAAATTCGGATGGTTGTAGAGGTCGAGCCGATCCATGACTCTCTGGGCTACGTCGCGGCTCTTGATGACCTCGTACTGGGTATTGAAGTAGCGTTCTTCAGCATAGTATCCAAAATTGGACGTCCCCAGCTCGGCCACGTCGGCGACCGGGGTCACCTTGCGCGACTGAGGGGAGATCTCCACGGTGGCCCGGGCCCGGTAGATCGGTTTTTGCGTGAAGGTGCCGATGGCGACGAGGGTGATCACGATCGTGAAGATGCTCAGGACGGTCCAGCGACCTCGCCAGATGGTCCTCCAGTAGTCGAGAAGATGCGCCTCCCGCCGATCGTCGGTCAACATTGGATTTTCAGACATGCCGTAATCCTACCCACGAAACTCGTGATTTGCAAGGGCTTTATCGAGGCTGCGCCTCAGAAAATCCTCCTAGGCACAATAATGACATCGTTCGGGAGCAACGGAATGTCCGGCTTTTTTCCTTCCTCAATCGCTTTGAGATTGACCACCTTCGTGTCGCCAACCGCACCGCCGGCGCCCGCGCGGATCAGCTGGACCTCCTTCCGGTTCGCGTAGGGTGTCAGCCCACCCGCGACGCTGATGGCCTTCATGATCGACAGCCCGCTTTCGAGAAAATACGATCCGGGCCTCGTGACCTCGCCGCGAATGTAGAAAATCTTCTTCTCCCCCACCGTCACGATGTCCATGTGGCTGAGGAGAATGTTGGCGTCCTCGTTCTCCTGGCTCAGAAGACGCTCCCGGTCCAGGAGGATCTGGCGGGTGTCTCCAGCGTCGGTCCGGCGCGTGACGAGAATCTCGACACCGGCCTCCTTGGTGACCCCCCCGGCTTCGGCGAGGACATCGATCAGCCGCATGTTCCGTCTGAGCATGAAGCGCCCGGGGTTGCGGACCTCACCGATCACCGTCACCCACTGGCTCTGGTACTCGCGTACATCGACGCTGACCTGGGGGTCGACCAGGAAATCCTTGCCAAGGACCTTGGTGATCTGATCGTCGACCTCGGAGACGGTCATCCCCTTGACCTGCACATCGCCGATCAGGGGGTAATTGATGGAGCCGTCGCTTCGCACCTCGACGATCTTGCTCAGATCGTCGTGACCGAAGACCGCGATCTCCAGCTTGTCGCCCACGCCGATTCGATACGCCTGACCCTCGGTTCCGTGGTTCTCCACCGCCGCCCTGGCGTCCTCCTCGAAGCGCAGCTCCATGCCCGAAGAGGACTGATCGAGACCCGAAAGGATTCCACGGGCGACGACGAAGCGAACGCGGGGCCCCTGCCCATTGGCGGTCCCGGATTCGACGATGGCCTCCTTGAGGAGCCTTCCATCGAGCGGGTAGCGCGCCTGAAGCTTGCTGGTCGCTCCTGGAAACTCGATGGACACGTCCGAGGATGTGGCTGAGGGAAGACCGCACCGGAACTTCCCCAAGGGTCTCGAGGCCTTGAGAACGATGGTGACGCCCGAACCGCTGGCGTTGAACGACAGTCCTTCGAGCTCGGGTATCGGTTCTGCGGCCGTGGCGGAAGGAACCGCGAGTGCAAGGAGAAGCGCCACGGCCGGCAGCACGAGATATCCTGGATGAGAACCCTTCACAGCCACCCCAATTCGATGCGGAAGATGATGCGATCCACGGTGTAGGTCGCCAGATCCACGTTCGACTCCCGACGATCGCGATTATATCCGACGAAGGCGCGCAGAGACCGGAGGAACTGGCGTCCAATGCCGGCCTCCAGGTGAACGACCCTGTCCCGCCGCCGCACCCCGAAGGTCGTGGAGGTCTGGGTGTAGTGGTTGACCTGGTAGGTCCCCGCGACCGTCACGTACGTGTTCTGGCCGATCTGCTCCGCGATCCTGGTCGCGATCTCATTGTTGAGGTAGTAGTTGTTGTTCTCGAAGAACGACGGGTAGGGATTGCGACGGCCGGCGAATTCGATCCGTGTGGTGTCCCCCAGGTGCCAGGTTGCGGAGGCGTCCAGAATCACCCCGGAAAAGTCCTGGTCCGCCACGCCGTTGAACGTCAGGGTCTGGTAGCCGACGGAGAGCGAAGATGTCACGGCTTCATTGATGACGCGCCTCAGGCCGAGCCCGGCGGTCCGGGCGGTCTGGGTGATTTCGCCGAAGGTGGGATCGTCCCGGTGCTGTTGCGTGTCATCCAGGGCATAGTAGCCGTAAAGAGTGTCGAGCGGCCCGACCCTGTAGTTGTACCGCCCCTCCAGCCTCCGGCTCCGGTAGTCGAAGAAAGAGGCCGACTGCAGATCGTCGAATCGGGTGGACGTATAACGAGGGATGATCGAGATCCCCTGTCTCGCACCGAGAGCCAGATCGACGTCCAACTCGGGCTCGTGCAGCGTGAAGGGGGCCAGGCCGAAGGCCGTCTCGCCCCCCGGATCGACCTCGCGGAGCTCCGTCGTCCCCCGCACGAAGTGGTCACGCAAGGCAATGTCCAGACTGCTTCCCATCTTGAACTTCCCCTCCAGATCGAAAAAATGGCTGACACGCTGGGTCTGGGCCACCTGGCTGGTCGTGTAGTCCCGATAGGCCGGCGAATAGCTCCAGCGTATCCGATTCGCCCCGATCGGGAGCTCGGCGACGATCCGCGGCTGGATGACCCGGACACCCGCGGCGATGATTTCGTTTCCACTCCCGATGCCGCTTCCGAAAAGGACATTGCTCTCATGGAGGTAGTCGACCGTCAGCGAGGGGTACAGGACCAGGTGCCCCGCGCTGATGCCGTCTCTTGCCGGCAGAGCGATCTGAGCCGTCGCCGACGAAGCGAAGATCATGGCCAGGACGAATCCGCCCCCGGCCCTGGACCCGGTCTTCAGGCTCAATGGGAATCCTTCGAAGACGATTCAGTGGTGATGGGAGGACACCTTCGATGGACCTCAGCCTTGGACTTCCTGCCGCCTGCGGATTCCAATGTCGCGGACCCTCGATGCCGCGGCGGCACGCGAGTCCAGGTCGGCGGCAGGTGAGTACTCGGGGACCAGCTCCCGGAGAATTTCCAGGGCCGCATCGGTCTGTCCGGCGAGCGCGGCGTCCTCGAGATTCCTGCCCAAGCGCCAACCCTCCTCCCCGAGCGGATCGACGCCGGTCAGAACCAGGATTTTCTCGCTGGACGTTGGCAGGGCCTGCTCGTATTCACCCTTCAGGTCCTCGTGAAGCTTCTCCCCCGGGCGCAATCCGGTGAAGACGATCTTGACGTCCGTGTCCAGTCTCAGGCCCGAAAGCTCGACCATGTTACGGGCCAGGTCGTAAATCCGCACCGGTTCCCCCATCTGCAGCAGAAACGTCTCCCCGCCTTCACCCATGGCCCCGGCCATGAGAACCAGTTGGACGGCCTCCGGGATGGTCATGAAGTAGCGCGACGCCTCGGGGTGCGTGACGGTCACGGGCCCCCCCGCCGCGATCTGACGACGGAACGTGGGGATGACCGAGCCGTCGCTGCCGAGCACGTTCCCGAAACGCACGGCGATGAAGCGCGTTCGTTCGCACTCGATGCTCTTGACCAGACGTTCACCCAGCCGCTTGGTGGCGCCCATCACGCTCGTCGGACGGACCGCCTTGTCGGTCGAAACATAAATGAAGCGCTCGACGCCCGTGGCCGCGGAGATTTCCGCGAGGTACCGGGTGCCGACGACGTTGTTCTTGATCGCCTCGGCCGGATTCATTTCCATCAGAGGCACGTGCTTGTACGCCGCCGCGTGCACCACGACTTGCGGCCGGACTTCACGGAAGAGTCCCTCGAGGCGCACACGATCGAGCACGTCTCCGACGACGGCGCTCAGGTTCAGGTGCGGGTGGAGTTCGCGAAGCTCGTTCTCCAGGTAGAACAGGTTGTTCTCATTCCGATCGAGAAGGATCAGCGCGTCCGGTTCGTAGGCCGCGATCTGCCTCGACATCTCCCGGCCGATCGATCCTGCGGCCCCGGTGACCAGGACACGCATCCCCGTCAGCCTGCGGCGAAGAATCTGCTGGTCCAGGTTCACGACCTGTCGACCCAGCAGATCCTCCAGGTCGACCGGTCGTATCTGGCTGATCCGGGCGGCTCCCCGCGCCAGCTCCCCGCGGGTGGGTACGGTCCTGAATTGTGCGCCGGTGCGGCGGCAGATCTCGAAGACCTCTCTCATCTCCTCGCCCGAGGCGCTGGGAATGGCGATGATGACGTCCTGGATCCGGTTTTCCTGAATGAGCTTCTCCAAATCGCCGCGCGCTCCCAGGACGGTGACGCCGTGGATGTTGAGTCCTCCCTTGGCCGGGTCGTCGTCGATGAAGCCCAGGGGTGAGTATTGAAGGTGCGGGCTCTTCTTCAGCTCCCGGAGCAGCGATTCCCCCGTGTCCCCCGCGCCGATGATGAGCGTCGGACGGCCGGCCGCCCGCCTTCGCGAAGTGAAGAACTCGAAACGGAATCGCGGGGCGAGCCTCAGAGATCCCGTCAGCAGCAGGAGCAGGATCGTGCTGATGATGACGACCGCCCTGGGGAGGCCGTAGAAGCCGAGCGTGTAGAAGAGCACGATGAGAGCCACAGTCCGGTAGGCTACCGCCCGCGCCAGACGGAGCAGATCGTCGAGGCTGGTGTACTTCCAGTACCCTTTGTACAGACCGGCGAAATAGAAGACGGCCGGCGTCAGGACGAGATCGATGATCACGAGCTCGACCGCACGGTAGTTGCCCGCGACGATGCTCGGCCAGTCGAAATCGAAGCGCAGCGCGACGGCAAGCAGGTTGGCCAGCACAATCGCCAGCAGGTCGCCGGCCAGGAAGATGAGACTCTTGCGGCTTCTGGTGAGCTGGACCATTCGGCTAGACAGTCACCTCGAAACGGCGGACGTTGCGCACGCTCGCGTCGTTACAAGTCTCAATTGGGATGCGCCTCTATATACCGTTGGGTACATGTCTTGTCAAGTAGAACCCTCGCTGGGCGGGCGTTTTCAGCGTGTTGGAGACGCCGGCGACCCGCTCCGTCAGGATTCCGTCACCCCGACCTCTGCAGGAGGACAGCGAGGAGAGTTCTCATGACGAGGAGCATGTCGTACGGCAGGCTGGCGCGCTCGAGGTATTCCTGGTTCATCGCCAGCTTGACTGGCAGGATCTCCTCCCGGTAATAACGCTCCTTCCGGGTGTCCTCAACGCTCCCCAGAAGGGACTCCTCGTTCCTGAACAGGATCGTGGCAGGATCCGTCAGGCCGGGCCGGGCCTCGAGGATACGCCTTTGATCCGCGCTGTAGTCCTCCACGTAGCGCGGCACCTCGGGGCGTGGCCCGACGAGAGACATCTCCCCTCTCAGCAGGTTCACGAGCTGGGGCAGTTCATCGAGCTTCGTTGCACGCAGGAACCTACCCACCCGGGTCACGCGGGGATCGCCCGACCCCGTGATCAGCAGTCCGCTGTCCGAGCCCTGCCGCATCGTGCGGAACTTCAGGAGACGGAAGGGGCGGCCCCGCCGGCCCACACGCTCCTGGACGAACAGGACGGGTGGCCCCGAAGAGACCCGCACCGCGAACGCCAGGACAAGCAGCAGGGGCGACAGGACGAGGAGCCCGAGGACACCGGCGAGGACATCGACGCCCCTCTTGAGACGGCCGTCATAATAGACCCTGCCCGTGGCGGGGAACCTCATCTTCTGTGACGCCGTGCCAGGTCGCAGAGCGCATCGATGACCCGATCCTGGGACCGGGTCGTGAGTCCCGGGTAGAGGGGCAGGGAGATGGCCCTGGCCGATTCCTTCTCGGTATGGGGATAGTCGCCCGGCCGAAACCCCAGGACCCTCCGGTAGAAAGAATGCAGGTGGAGCGGCAGAAAATGGACGCTCGTCCCTATGCCGCATCGGCGCAACATGTCGATGATCCTGTCCCGCGAAAGGCGCAGGACTCCGGACCGCAATCGCAGGATGTAAAGGTGCCAGGCGTGCCGCGTCCCTTCCACCTCCGCGGGGAGGTCGAAGGCATCCTCTCCCCTCAGCAGAGTCGCATATCGCCGGGCGAGCCGGGCGCGGGCGCGCTGCATCGAGGGGAACTTCCGTAATTGCGCCAGCCCGAGACCCGCGGCGCCTGCGGACGCGACGGGCGATGTCCGCGTCGTCCGTCGTGGCCATTCCCCCCTCACCCGTGGTGAGGTTCTTCGTGGCGTAGAAGCTGAAGCACGTGACGTCACCGATGCCGCCGATCGGGCGGCCATCGTGCGCCGCGCCGAGGGCATGCGCGGCATCCTCGACCACCTTGAGATTCTTCTTGCGCGCGATGGCGCGAATCGCGCTCATGTCGCACGGGAGGCCGGCGATGTGGATCGGCACGAGGGCTCGTGTTCTCCGTGTGATCGCCGCCTCAACCTTCCGCGGGTCGATGTTCAAGGTGCGGGGATCCACGTCCGCGAAGACCGGTTTGGCCCCCAGGTAGAGGATGGCTTCGCCCGTGGCCGCGAACGTGTACGGGCTGGTGATCACCTCGTCCCCGCGGCCGACCCCTGATGCGGCCAGGGCGAGGTGAAGCGCGGCCGTGCAGGAATTCAGCGCCACCGCGTGGCGGGCGCCCACCATGCGCCGGATTCTCTCTTCGAAGAGAGCGACCTTGGGGCCGGTCGTCAGCCAACCGGAGCGAATGGCGTCGGTGGCCTCGGTCACTTCCCCGCCGTCGGTCCACGGAATGCAGAATGGAATGAAGGGCCGGCGCTCGCGTCGCGACGCTCGATTCCCGGTCATGCAGCGGTCTCCTCGCCGGCGCCGAGACGCGGAATGAATCGTGTGCATCCGGAAAGAAGCCCGATTCCATAACTCAAGTGCATGATTGCGAAGGCGAGCGATACGGCGGGGAACTGTCGCCAACCGCCTCGGCTCGCCATGACAGAGGCGGAGGCCAGGTTCGCAAGTCCATAGGAGCCACCGATCCCCGCGCACAGTACCCCGGCCCAGGGAGCGACCCACGACGCCACGAACGAACCCACCAGTCCGAGAACGAACAGCGGGGGAACAAGGTGGCGGAAGCGCACCTGCCCGGGGTGCTTCTGCATCACCCGGATCTTCCAGAATCCGTACTGGAAGTACTGGCGCCAGAGGGCCCGCGGCGTGCTGCGCACGGTGTAGATGGATCGAACACCGGGGACGAGCACGATTCTCCCGCCCGCTTCGAGGATCCGGTAATTGAACTCGTCATCCTGGTTTCGCACCATCTCTTCGTCGAATGGACCGAATCGATCGAACGTCCCACGGGCCCAGGCCCCCATGTACACCGTGTCCACCGATTCCTCGCGCGTGGAATAGTGAAATCGCGCGCCGCCCACGCCGAATGGCGAGCTGGTGGCGAGCGCGACCCCCCTGCCGAACCAGCCGCTCCCTGTGGCCCGCATCGCTCCACCCACGTTGTCGGCTCCCGTCCGCCGGAGCGCAGCGACGCATTGTGACACGTAGTCGTGGCTGATGATCGTGTGTCCGTCCACTCGAACGATCACCTCACCGCGGGCCTTGGCGATCGCAAGGTTCAGCCCGCAGGGCACTATTTTCCTGGGATTATCGATGAGCCTCAGGTTGGAGTGGCGCTCCTGGAACCTCCGGATCTGCTCCCGAGTGCCGTCCGTCGACATGCCGTCGGCGACGATCACCTCGAGGGCGTCGCGCGGGTAGTCCTGTTCGAGGACGGCCTTCAGGCTGAGTTCGATGAATCCGGATTCGTTGCGAACCGGCATCACGACCGTGACGACGGGATGCGCAAGGACCCGGGTGGGGTCGGCCACGGAGGGTGTCATTCGAGAGTGGATCGGACATGGTGGCTCATTCGCCGGCAGACCGATCGCCGGGCCGGTCTGATCGGGTGGACAGACCCGCGAGGTTCCCGGATTGCTCCCGGACCGCCGCTCCCGCCTCGCGTGGCGCGCGAGGAAGGCGGCAGACGACCGCCCGGAACTTCCCCCCGACCCGGTCGATGGAGGGCACGACCTCGATCGTCACCTCGATGTCGCCCATGCGCTCCCTCAGATTACTCCCGATGCGCCGCCCGTCCTCATCACGGTACCCGGTCGCCGGAACGAGGCGCACGCGCACACGGTCGAAGTCCTCCTGGATGATCTGTGACTCGGCCACATTCTCGACTCCCTTGAACACCGGGTCAAGCCTTCCTATGGCACGACCGTCGCTCGTCCACAGCAGGTCATCCACCCGACCCTCGATCCGATGAAGCGTCCGCAACGGCCGGCCGCATGGACACGGCCCCGAGCCCTGCACGGCCACATCACCCGTGCGGTAGCGGATCAGCGGCATGGCCTCGTTGAGGAGCCCGGTGCACACCAGCTCGCCCGCCTCCCCGTTGCCGACCGGCCGGCCGTCGCGCAGCACCTCCACCACGCCGACCTCAGGGCTGACGTGCAGGCGGCCGCGGTCGCACTCGGTCACCAGCGCCACCATTTCGGCCGAGCCGTACGAATCGTGGACGCGGCAGCCGAAGGCCTTCTCGATGACGGTTCTCTGGTGCTCGAACAGCGTCTCCGAGCTGGTCAGGACGGTGCGGAATTTCAGGTCGCCACACCCGCGCTCGAGCGCGTGGCGTGCCAGGGCCTCGCACGAGGACGCGTAGCCATAGAGGTACACCGGCCGGTACTTTCGCAGGGCTGCGAGGTAGTCGTCGAGGTAGGTCCGCGACAGGTGGTAGGAGGACATGTAAAGCTGCCGCATGAACGGGTTGTATTTCCAGAACGGGGGTCGCGTTCTCCTGACCGGGACGACGACTCGTCCGCCCGCCATGGCCCACCGGTCCCGGTAGGTCACGCCGGCCCAGTTGCGGATGCGCCTTTCGAAGAATGCGAACCATCGCCTCTCCGCTCGCAGGTCCCGGTAGGTCAGGAGGGGCGTGCCGGTCGTCCCGCTCGTTTCGATGGTGATGAGCCTCGATCGGCGCGTCGTTTCCGAAATCAGCCGGGCCGGTTCCGCCCGCACGATGTCCTTCTCGAGGACAGGCCAGCGCCTGAGGTCGTCGAGAGAGCGCAGGTCCTCCACCCTGAGCCCCGCGACCCGCGCCGACTCCCGGTAATGAGGAACGTGACCGATCGCGTGCGCCAGAACCGCGCGAAGGGCGACGAGCTGCATCTCGTCCAGACGCTCCCGCGTCAAAGTCTCGTTGCGACGCGCCGCCGCGAGGGTCTCGTGGAAGACACCCCGGTAACGACGGCGCTGCATCGACCACCCGTACCACCAGACAGCCGGAGTCTGCAGGAACGAAGGAAGGCGCTGGTAGAGAGAGGCCCCGATCATGACTGTCGCTTCAGCAGCGCCCCCAGCTTGCGCGCGCCGAAACGGCCGAACATGCCGAGGTGTTCAGGCCTGAGACGCAGGAGGCTCTTCGCGAGATCCCCCCATCGACGTCTCCGGATCTTGACGAGCAGGCTTTCGATGAGGTTCCCGGTATTCAATTCTGCCCGTTGACGCGCGTATTCCTTGTGGTATCGGTCAAGCCGGATGTCTTCCGAAATCCTTTCCAGGCGGTTCTGGATCCGTTGCGCCCGTTCCGTGTCGGCCACCGACACCGAGAACGCGTCGGTGATCCACAAGGGGATCAGGCCCGCTTCGACCACCCCCTCCCGATCGAGATCGATGACGAACACCCCGGACTCCCTCTGACGCTCCGGCACCGGGGTCGATTCGGTCTCCCCTTCGTCGATGTCGGCGATGAAGTTGCCCAGGTTGTAGATCGCCAGGCGGCCCGCGCGCACACCGTACCCCTGCAGCACGTGCGCGTGGTGCATGAGAACGACATCGGCCCCCGCATCGATGAGTCCATCGCCAATATCCTTGAACGCAGGGTTGGGATAGTCAATCCACATCATCCCGATGTGCAGCGAAACGACCACGCACTCGACCTTCGAGCGAAGCGTCCGTACGGCCTCGAGCGCCTCCCTCTCGTCCCATTCCGCGAAGCCCGGCAGGCCGGGGTCCGCCTGCCTCTGCAGCGTGCGGCCGAAGCCGATCAATCCGACCCGCACGCCCCTGCGCTCGACCACCACGGGTCGTCTGGCTTCTGTCTGGTTCAGGCCTGCACCCAGAACGGAGACCCCGCATCGTCGGAGCGCTTCCATGCATTGCCGGAGGCCGCCGGGGCCGTAGTCCAGGATGTGATTGTTGGCGAGAGACAGGACGTTGAAGCCGGCGTCCGCAAGCGTCCCGGCCATACCCAGGTCGCCGCGAAACAGGTCCCGCCGGGAGGAATCGTCGCAGAGCGGAGTCTCCAGGTTCCCGAACACGATATCCCCCATCCGCAACAAGGGGACGGTATCCCCGAACAGTCGTGCCGCGTCCTTTCCCGGAGGGTGACGCCGCCCCACTCCCCCCGAGAGCATGATGTCACCGACCGCCACCAGCCGGCAGGCGGCCCCGACCGGCCCCCCCGGTCGCCGGTAAAGGCTCGAGAGCATCCCTCAGCCTCCTTCGCTCGCGCGGCTGGCCATGAACCTCCGACCCCTTGTCTCCGAGTCCTTGGCCGCGAGCAGGGTGAGAAGCAGCTCCTCCGTCCGGGAGACGAGCCGTCCGATCGAGAACTCGCTCTCGATCGTCCGACGTCCCGCCTCCCCCATCTGCCAGCGCATCCGCGCGTCCCTCGCCAGAGCGACCACACGCGACGCCAGCGCGCCGGGATCCCCCGGGGGCACGAGGAACCCGGTGATGTCGTCGCTCACCAGCTCGCGGCACCCCCCCACATCCGTGCAGATGCACGGGAGCCCCGCGGCCATCGCCTCCATGACCGTGTTCGGCATGCCCTCGCTGTGCGAGGTCAGCACGAAGACATCGAAGCCGCTCAACAGTGCGCTCGCGTCAGGCCTTTCGCCCAGGAGCGAGACCGCATGTTCGAGGTTGCGATCGCCAATCTCCCGCCGCAGGCGGATCTCCTCCGGACCTCCACCGACGATCCGAAACACGACAGACGGCTCAGTCTTCACGACAATCTCGGCGGCCCGGAGCAGGAGCTCGAGATTCTTGACTTTCCACAGTCGCGCAATGGTGCCGACCACCACGCTGTCTCCGGAGACCACGTCCAGAGCGCGGCGGGCGGCGTTCCTCTCCTCCGGCCCAGGTTGGGCCGGGACCTCGACGGCATTGCGGATCGTGATCACCTTGGTCGAGGGCAGTCCGATCCTCTCGATGAGATCCCTTCGAATGGCGTCCGCGTTCGTGACGACGCATTCGGTGAATCGCTGAAGCACGCGCTCGAGGGCGATCTGCAGCCCCTTCAGGTAGATTCCCCTCTCGCCGGTCATGAGGATCGGCACTCCGGCGAAGAGCCCGGCAATCCGGGCGTACGCGTTCGTTTCGTAATTGAACGAATACACGACGTGAGGGTTGAGACGGCGGAACAGCCGGACGAGATCGAGGAGGCGCTTCACCTCCCATCGCCCGTGTCGCTCGAGCTGCAGGAGTTTGACCCCCGCGTCCTCCAGCGCCTCGGCCCAGGCTCCGCCCCTCGACAGCGAGATGACGGTCACGTCCAGCCGCGCTCGATCCAGATTCGACGCGAGGAGATAGGCCTGTCTTTCGAGCCCGCCGCGCGTGAGCTGTCCTACGACGAGGCAGATGCGGTACGGATCCGGCGCTCGAGCCATGCGTCTGCCCTACCGGACCAGCCCCCATGCGGGCGCATCCATCGGAGTCGGGTCTCGACTGAGCGCCGTCGAACTGAAGGCGCGCCGCTGGAGCGCCTCCCGGCCCATGCGGTCAAGACTTAGTGCGATACCAAACATGATCCACAGGAGCTTCAATGCCTCGCCGTCCCCACTGAAGCACCCCACGATCTGGACGAGAATGCTGACTTCCGCGACGACCGCGAAGTACTTGACCTGTAGTTCGTTCGCGAGAGCACCGTCCCGTATAGCCCGCCGCGCGGTGGCCATCGCGAACCAGAGGATCAGGACGAAGAGAGCGAGCCCGACCGCGCCCGTCTCGGAACTGATTCCTACGAACCCGTTGTGAGGACTCAGGTGTCGCCAGAGAAAGTGGCCGTGCGCGTACCGACTGAAGGCGAGCAGGAAATTCCCGGCTCCGACACCCGTGATCGGGTGGTCCCTGAACATCTTTAAACCCACTTTCCATATCTTGACGCGCAGCCCGAACGTGTCCTCCTGTCGCTCGATCGCGGGGACGATAGTGTCGGCCCTTTTCCAGAATGCATCGGGCAGCATGAAGCTGATCGCGCACAGCACAGCCAAGGTGCTTCCGATCGCGAAGACTCCCTTCTCCCTGGCCAGCCGGAGCCAGAGGATGACGAGCGTGAGCACGAGGGTGATGAGTCCCGTCCGCGAGAGAGTCAGGGCGACCCCCAGGAAGAAGATCGGAAAGGTCGAGAGAACAATGATCTTGCCTGCGGGGTTCTGGATGGCCTGGTAGAGCACGTACGCACAGACGATCGCGATATTGATGTAAAGCGCCAGAAGGTTTCGGTTGTAGACGAAGCCCATGGCAATGGGCGTGATTCCGAGGTAGTACATTCCGATCGCGATGAGGGTCGCCACGCACGTCCAGACAACGATATCCACGCACACCGCGCGAATCTTGGGCGTGGAATCGAGAACGGAGCTGAACATCAGGGCCGCGATCGCGAGCTGCACGAACTGAAAGGTGCGCAGGATGGCCTCACGGGAATCCTCCGCGAAGAGGGTCGTGATGCCGCACCAGGTCACGAAGAGCAGGGCGACAACGATCAGCGGGGTCAGATTCAGCCTGATGGTGCGACGGATCGCCACGTTGAGCAGCCAGCCCACCAGGATCATCACCCCTATCGCCTTCATCAGGAGAACGTTTTCTCCGAACGAATTCTCCACGTAGAGAGTCATCAAGAACGCGTGGATCCCGACCATGGGCCGGAGGCTGAACAGCGGGACAGCGATCCCGCCCAGGGTCAGCGCGAGGACGATATCGGGGGACAGATGGAACCAGATGAGCGCGACCGCCAGCAGCACCACGTAGATCACGCCGCCCAGGGCCAGCAGCGCCGCCGTAGGTTTGCCCTTCAGGACCTTCATCGGGGACTCCCGATGGCCGCGCACTGCTGGCTGTAGGTATCGTCACGCGGCCTCTGGCCGGTGAGTTTCGAGCAGACCGCTGCGGCCGCTCCTCGATTGTTCTGCCGCACGTAAAAGGCGAGGAGGGACGCCCACGCATCGGATGCGAGGGGGTTGAGGTTGGCCGCGGCCACGAACTGACGTTCCGCCTCCTTGACATGTCCCGCCGACTCGAGGGTCTCACCGAGCATCCTGAAGAAGCGCATTTCCTGCGGCCCCAGCTCCCGAGCCCTGCGGAACGCCTCGATCGCTGGCTCCAACTTCCCCAGCGCGAGGTACGAAAGTCCACCGACGTAGTGCGGCCACGGCCCCAGGGGAGTCATCTGCGCCGCCCGGTCGGCGTGAACGATCGAGGTCTCGTAATTCCGGAGTCTGTAGTTCGCGTCGGCCAGCTGCATCTCCAGATCGGGGGAGTCGGGCCCCGTCTCGACGGCACGCTGGAGGATTGAGACCGCCCTGCGGTCGTCACCGTGCTCCGACAGCATCCGCCCCGCTTCTCCCAGCGCGAATCCGCTGGGAATCATCGATGGCCTGGCGCTGGCGTCTTCGAATCCCAGCAGGGCCGCATCCAGGATCACTTCGGGCAGATCGGCGTGGGAGAGGTAGGGGTGGACCCGCAAGTCGGGGGCCGCGGCGACCGCTCGTCTGCAATGCGGCGCGGCGCTCTCGGGACTTCCGAGGTCCATGTAGAGTTGCGCCAGAAGGCTGTGGTAGAGGTAGTTGTTGGGCTCCAGCCGCGCGGCGATTTCCTGGGCCGCCAGACCGAGCCGCTCTTCGGGAAGCCAGTTCTCCGTCGGGTCGTCCGACAGGCTGGACAAATCCAAGGTCTCCGAGCGGCGTCTCCGAGCGGCGGCGTGCATGTAGAGGTCCGAGACCTGGGACCAGCTGTAAGCATTGAACGGTTCCGCGCTGATGCGGCTTCCGAGGAGCGCGAAGGCCTCCTTCAGACTGGCATCAGGGTCGAGCGGCAGCTTCCCTTGCACGCCGGCGGCCAGCTCATCCAGACCCATGAGCAGAAGTTCCGCCATTTCGGTCTCGATGCGGGCAGAATTTCCCCGGAGCGTCGTCGCCCATTCGAAGGACCGCCAGGCCCGCTTCAGGTCGTTGTTGAACATGCGGCGCTCGCCGCGCAGCCAGAAGACACCCGCCGCGCACCGCGCACCGAAATACACGGTGTCGGCCGCGAACAATGCGAAAAACAGAAAGAGCAGAATCGCCTTCCTGGCCATGTCTCTTTCTCACTCAGAATGGACCGAAAATATACGCCATGCCGTGAAACGTGGCAATCGTTATTCAGCGGCCCTTACCGGGAAGGACTGACCAGCACGGGCCTGCGGGCCTTCTCGTCCTCGACGAAGTGGTGCAGGGCGATGAGAATTCCCGCCAGGAGCGCGCACAGGAATCCGTTGGCGCCAATCTGCAGATTGAAGTCGACCACCGAGTGCAGGGCAATGCTCAACAGGGAGACGGCCAGGCCGACGCGGAACAGGTCGAGCGGATGTCCACGGCTGCGGAGCGCGGCCCACCAATACCGCTTTACGAAAGTGAAAACGGCGGCAAGGACCAGAAGGAGACCGACCAGCCCTCCTTCCCACAGGATCTGGAGGTAATCGTTGTGGGCCCTGTCCCAGTGTCCCGTCGAGCCCGGGGGTGATACGGGCGCGAAGCTCACCTCGAAGGTTCCCAGACCCGCCCCCAGCCAGACATACGGCCCCAGGTTGCGAACGAGGCTGTCCCAGATCATGACGCGCATGCCGAACGACCCTTCCTTCGACGCGGTACCGACCGGCCCCAGCTGGCTCTTGACTTCGTCCGCTCCGATCCAGAGAACGAGCCCCAGGACGAGGGGGGGGATCGCCGCTGCCACGGCCCAGGCCAGGCTTCGCCGGACCAGCCTCTGACCCACCAGCAGAAAGAAAACAAGACCGCTGACCGCCGTGGATATGATGCCGCCCCAGGAGAGCGAGAAGAAAAGCGTCACCACGAGCATCACGGCCGCGAACAGCGAGAGCACGGCCTTTCCGAGGTGACCGCCGCCGTCCCTCTGACGATCCAGGAACGCATCGATCGAGGCCCGGCCGGCGGCGGGCGGGAGCTCCGGGCGACGGTGAATGTGCGTCTCCACGAGGGACAGCGCGAGACTGATCGCGACCGGAATGATCATCTCCACGTATCCGGCAAAATGATTGTGATTGACGAAGGGTCCGAATGGACTCGACGGAGGGATTTTCCTGAACCACAGGACCTTCCCGTTCCAGGTGAGGCGCTGCACGAGCGCCTGCACCGCGACGAGGAAACCCACGGTCACCACGGAGCCGATCAGAAACACGATCCGATCGGGCCGCTCGGCCCAAAGGGCGACGAGAACGAATACGACACCCAGCGCGGCGAGCATCTCCAGGCGATCCCAGGTGGCCTGGGGCTGCACGCTGACAGGACGGCGCTCCTTGGGGGCCAGCGCTAGGAGCGCCACGCTCTTGGGGTCCGTGCCGGCGGCGACACCCGACGTCTCCGGCCAGCGCTGCAGATCCACGCCGTCGTACATCCGCACCGAGCCGGGCGAGGCGATCGCGAGCCAGGACGGAGGCAGCGGAATCGTCTGAAGGGCGCCGAACACGAGGAACGCCGCGATCAGCGGCTCCAGGCCCGTCCACCTGCGCGCGCCCGCGGCCGAACGCGACTCCTGCCAGGACCATCCCAGCGCGAACACCAGGAAAAGCGCGATGACCGCCCATTCCATGAAGGCCTGCGACCACTGTTCGACCGTGCCAAATGCGAAGGGAGTGAAGACCAGGAGGGCGACGAGCCCCCACTTCACGACGCGGTCGCAGACGGATGTGACATCGGCCATGATCAGACTCCTAGGGATGCCGGCGTCGCCGCCCCGAAATTCGGCCGACCAGGTCGCGCACGCGCTGGGCCGAGGCTCGATCGCAGACGAGCAGGACGTCTCCGGATCGAATCGCGAGGACGTCACGCACGCCCACGAACACCGTGAGGCCTCCCGCGTTGACGCCCAGGCAGCGGTCGGAATCGAGCACCAGCAGGTCTCCCACCGCGGCGTTGCCGCGGCCGTCCCTGCGAAGGAGCCTGCTGAACGAGTCCCAGGTCCCCAGGTCGGACCAGCCAAACGAGGCGCGCAGGACCAGAAGCCCGCGTGATCGTTCCAGGATCGCGCGATCGATCGGCACCGATTCGACACGCCCGAGGACGGACGAGGGGACCGTCCAGGCGCGCGCGGGTCGTCTCCCGACCCACGTCTCGAGCGGAGGCAGAACTCCGGGCCGGTGCTTCCGCAGAGATTCGATCATCGTCGTCGCCTTCCAGATGAAGATCCCGCTGTTCCAGAAGACCCGGCCCGTCCGAATCAGGCGCTGAGCGACCTCCCGCCGGGGCTTCTCGACGAAACCCATCGCGATTCGCACCCCGTGCGCCTGCTCCGGTCCGCAGGGCCCGATGTATCCGAAACCGGTCTCCGGCGCCTCGGGGCGCACGCCCAGCGTCAGGAGTCCCCCGCCCCGCCGCACGACCTGCGCGCCCCGGCGCACCGCGCTCCGGAACGCCCGCGGCCGGGCGATCCAGTGATCCGAGGGGAGCACGAGCATGACCGCGTCCCCCAACCTGCCGCGAATCCAGAGGGCCGCCAGCGCGATCGACGCGGCCGTATTGCGACCCGTCCCTTCGGCGATGATCCGATCCCGGGAGAGAGCCGGAACCTGCCGGCGGGCGAGCCGGACGTGGGCGGCCCCGCACACCACCAGCACGTTCGAAGGACTCACCAGAGAACGCACCCTGTCCCACGTCAGCTGGAACAGACTCCTGCCCCCGGGCAGAAGCAGGAACTGTTTCGGCGTGTTCGGATGCGCCATCGGCCAGAGACGGGTTCCCGATCCTCCGGCGAGGATGACGGCCATGAGGGGCAGCTTCCCGCTTTCAGTCGAAGAACGCGTAGCGGATGATGCAACCGATGGCACTGAAGCCGTCCTTCCACGTGATCTTCTTGCCCGCCTCATAGCCCCTGCCGTGATAGGAGACCGGAACCTCGTAGATCCGACACCCCAGCCGCGCCACCTTGGCGGTGAACTCCGGCTCGAACCCGAATCGATTGGACTTCAGATTGAGTCGGGGAATCAGGCTGGCGCGAAACACCTTGTAGCAGGTTTCCATGTCGGACAGGTTCAGGTTCGTGAACATGTTCGAAAGCGTCGTCAGGAACCGGTTCCCCACATAGTGCCAGAAGAAGAGGACGCGATGAGCCTCCCCGCCGAATCGCGACCCGTAGACCACGTCCGCCTGGTCTTCGAGGATCGGCTTGAGGAGACGGGCGTACTCCCCGGGGTCGTACTCCAGATCCGCGTCCTGGACGATGACGATGTCCCCCTTGACGCGCTCGAATCCCGTGCGCAGGGCGGCGCCCTTGCCGCGATTCGTGTCGTGGAGCAGCACGCTCACCTCCGGGCCCGAGGCGACCCCCAGAATGTCACGCGTGCCGTCCGAGGAGCCGTCGTCCACGACGATGATTTCCTTCTCGAAGGGCACGGCACCGACGCGATCGAGGACGGTCCGGATCGTCCCGCCCTCGTTGTAACACGGGATGACGATCGAAAGCTTCATCGTTCGAAGCACGCGACGGTTCTGCGCAGACCCTCTTCGAGATCGATCCGGGGCGAGTAGCCGAGGTGCAGGCCCGCCTGGCCGATGTCCGCCAGGGAATGCTTCACATCCCCCTTGCGTGCCGGCCCGTGTGTCGGATGGAGGGGAGTTCCGACGATGGTCTCGAGGACACGGAGGACGTCGAGGAGCGTCGCCTGGGCTCCGCAGGCGATGTTGTAGGCGCGGCCGGCGGCGCCGGGGGGCGCCTCGCACGCCTTGAGATTGGCGTCCACCGCGTTGTCGATGTAGGTGAAGTCTCTCGACTGCAGGCCGTCGCCGTGGACGATGGGAGGGTGTCCCGAGAGGGCCGCCGCGATGAAGTTGGGGATGACCGCCGCGTACTGGGAGCGGGGGTCCTGTCGCGGACCGAACACGTTGAAATAGCGCAGCGAGATCGTTTCCAGCCCGTAGAGCGAATGGAAGATCGAGCAGTACTGCTCTCCCGTCAGTTTGCTCACGGCATAGGGCGAGAGCGGGGCGGGCGTCATCGATTCGACCTTGGGCAGCACGGGATTGTCGCCATACGCCGAAGAGGAGGCGGCGTAGACGAAGCGCTTCACGCCCGCCTCGCGTGACGCGACAAGCAGGTGGAGCGTCCCGGTGGCGTTCACCTGGTGGCTGGAGACCGGATCCTCCACCGAGCGCTGGACGGAGGGCAGGGCAGCCTGATGCAGCACGTGCGTGACTCCCCGCAGAGCCCGCCGCACCGAGCCCGGATCGCGGATGTCCCCCTCGATCACCTCCGGTTCCGGGGCGCCGGAGAGGCGGTTGCGCAGGGCCGCCTCGAGATTGGGCCGTCGCCCGGTGGAGAAATCATCCAGCACGACCACCGCCTCGCCGCGGCGCAGGAGCGTCTCGACGATGTGGGAGCCGATGAAGCCCGCCCCTCCGGTCACGAGATAGCGTCGTTCCGCGGCGCTCAACGCCCGACCCCGGTGTAGGCGATGCCCAGGCGCTTCATCTGGTCGGGCTCATAGACGTTGCGCAAATCGACGACGACGGCCGACTTGAGCCCCTTCTTGATCCGTTCCCAATCCAGGCTGCGGAACTGGTTCCACTCGGTCGCGATGACCAGCGCATCGCAGCCTCGGGCCGCGTCGTAGGCGTCCTCGGCGTAGACCACGTCGGGCAGGACCCGCTGAGCCTCCTGCATCGCCGCGGGATCGTAGGCGCGGACCCGCGCTCCCTCTCTCAGGAGCTCGCGGATGATCCGCACCGCCGGTGAATCCCGCGTGTCGCTGGTGTTCGGCTTGAAGGACAGCCCGAGACATCCGATCATCGTCCCCTTCAACCCGCCAACGGCCCGGGTGATTTTCTCGACCATTCGAGCGATCTGCATTTCGTTGACCTCGATCACGGCCTGGACGATGCGCGCGGGAACGCCTGCTTCGGCCGCCATCCTGACCACCGCGTGCGTGTCCTTCGGGAAGCAGGACCCGCCGAACCCCGGTCCCGGATGCAGGAACTTCCTGCCGATGCGGTTGTCGAGGCCCATGCCCCGCGCGACCTCGTGCACGTCGGCTCCCACCGCCTCGCACAGTCCGGCCATCTCGTTGATGAAGGAGATCCGGGTCGCCAGGAAGGCGTTGCTCGCGTACTTGATCATCTCGGCGCTGACCACGTTCGTGATGACGAAGGGGGTCTCGATCAGGTACAGCGGGTTGTAGAGATCCTTCATGATGGCGATCGCCTGGGGGTCCTCCGCCCCGATCACGACGCGGTTGGGGCGCATGAAATCTTCGATGGCCGCACCCTCGCGCAGGAACTCCGGATTGCTCGCGACGCTGAAGGGAGCCCTCCGGGACTGGTTCCCCTCGATCAGGCTCCGGATCATCGCGCCCGTGCCCATCGGCACCGTGCTCTTGGTCACGATCACCTTGTAACCGTTCATGTGACGGGCGACTCCCAGGGCGACCTCCCGCACGGAGCCCAGGTCCGCGGCCCCGCCGTCCCCCAGGGGGGTGCCCACGGCAATCAGGATGACGAGCGATTTCTCGACGGCCGTCTTCAGGTCCGTCGAGAAGGTCAGCCGGTCCTCCCGCATGTTGCGCCGAACCATCTCTTCCAGGCCCGGCTCGAAGAACGGAACCTGTCCCTTCTGGAGCAGGTCGATCTTGGCGTCGTCCTTGTCCACCGCGACGACCTGGACGCCGAACTCCGCGAAGCAGGCGGCCGTGACCACGCCCACGTAGCCCGTGCCGACGACCGTGATGTTCATGCGTGCACCTTCAGGCTCCGGTACCATTCCACGAATCGGCCGATCCCCTCGTCGACGCCGACCTTGGGCTCGTATCCCAGGAGACGCTGAGCCTTCTCGACATCCGCGAACGTCGCGACGACGTCTCCGGGCTGGCCCGGCTCCTGCTCGACGATCGCGCGCTGCTGGAGGTTCTTCTCGAGGAGGGTGATCAGCTCGGCGAGGCTCGTGGTCTGCGCCCCGCCCAGGTTGATGATCTCGAATCCCTGCACACGCTCCATCGCGCGCTGGATGCCATCGATGATGTCCGTGATGTAGGTGTAGTCGCGGCGGGTCGAGCCGTCTCCGAAGCGCGGCAGCGGAAGACCGCGGTCGATGAGCCGGGTGAATCTATGGATGGCCATCTCCGGCCGCTGTCGGGGGCCGTAGACCGTGAAGAAGCGCAGAGCGAACACGTTCAGCCTGTACAGCTCGTGATAGGTGGCGCACAGGAGCTCTCCGGACCGCTTCGTGGCCGCGTAGGGCGAGATCGGACGATCGACCTCGTCCTTTTCGGAGAACGGCAGCTTCGCGTTGTTGCCGTAGACCGACGAGGAGGATCCGAAGATGAGTTTCGCGACGCCGTGGCTGCGGCACGCCTCGAGCAGCGTGGTGGTCCCGCGCACGTTGACGTCGCAGTACAGCGCCGGCTGACGGATCGACGGCCGCACACCCGCCCTGGCCGCGAGGTGCACCACCACGTTGATCGGATGCGTCGTGAACACCTTCTCGACGAGCGTCTCGTCCCGGATGTCTCCTTCGATCAGAGTGAAGCCGGGGCGCCCGGCGAGGGGCTCGAGATTCCTGCGCTTGATCTCCGGGAGGTAGAAGTCATCGAAGCTGTCGAGGGCCACGACCTCGCGACCTTCCTTGACGAGCGCGCCGACCAGATGCGAGCCGATGAAGCCCGCCCCGCCGGTGACCAGGATGTGGGACATGCGGCCCTAGAGCCTCCGGATCCGCTCGCGGCCGGAGGTCACGCCGCGGGTGGCGTTGCGCGTGTCGAGCACGCATTGCGAGTGGCGGACGATGAAATCGTAGTCGTAGGTCGAGTGGTTCGTGACGATGACCACGAGATCCGACGCCTCGAGCTCGTCGCGCCCCAGGTCGACCGAGCGATACTTCTGCCCTCCATCGATCGCAATTTCGGGCGCGAAGGGATCGTTGTATCGAACCTCGGCCCCCCGGTCCAGCAGCAGCTTGATGACATCGAGCGCCGGCGACTCCCGGACATCCCCGACGTCCCTCTTGTAGGCCACGCCCAGCACGAGGATCTTCGCCCCGCGGACGCTCTTGCGCTGGTCGTTGAGCGCGTCCACCGCCTTGCTGACGACGTACTGCGGCATGCTGCCGTTGATCTCGGAGGCGAGCTCGATGAACCGGGCCGTGTAGTTGAGCGTCTTCAGCTTCCAGGAGAGATAATGAGGATCGATCGGGATGCAGTGGCCCCCCAGCCCCGGGCCGGGATAGAACGGCATGAACCCGAACGGTTTTGTGGCGGCCGCGTCGATGACCTCCCAGACGTTGAGCCCCAGACGATCGCACATCAGGGCGACCTCGTTGACCAGTCCTATGTTCACGCTCCGGAAGGTATTTTCCAGCAGCTTCACCATCTCGGCGGCACGCGTGCCGGACATGGGAATGAGGCGATCGATGGCCTGCTCGTACAGGGCCCGGGCGACGCGGCCGCAGGTCTCGGTCACGCCGCCGATGATCTTGGGCGTATTGCGCGTGTTGTACCGCAGGTTTCCGGGATCGACCCGCTCCGGAGAGAACGCCAGGAAGAAATCCCGTCCCACCTTGAGACCTGTGGACTCGAGTTTCGGGAGGATGATCTCCTCCGTCGTCCCGGGATAGGTGGTGCTCTCCAGGACCGCGAGGAGCCCGGCGTGCATGTGGCGCACGATCTCATCCACCGCCGCGACGATGTAGGAGATGTCCGGATCGCGGGTCTTGCGCAGGGGGGTCGGGACGCAGATGATCGCCGCGTCGCATTCCGACAGCGCCGAGAACTCGCGCGTGGGCCGCAGCGACTGACGCTTGACGAGAGGACGGAGCTGATCCTCGGTGACATCCTGAACGTACGATCGTCCTTCCCGCAGACTCTCGATCTTCGATCCATCGATGTCGATCCCGAGGACGGTGAATCCGCTCCGCGCGAACTCGCACGCAAGCGGCAGCCCGACGTATCCCAGCCCGATGACCCCCAGCCTGGCCTGGCGGGTTCGAATCTTTTCGAGCAGTGCCTCCGCGATTCCGGAGGAGACGGCCGGCGGCTTGTCGACGATTGCGACCGCCGCCGGTCCGTTATGGCCCTGGCGTGGCTTCCGGCTCCGCGCCATGTTCACCGCCCCGATCGGACGTGCCTTGCTTCTCTCCCTCGCTCTCCTGTCCCGCACCTTCGTCGCCCTCTCTCTCTTTCGCTCCCTTCTTCCCGTAATGACGCACCAGCCCCTTCCCCACACGGCTCTTCTGGATCCCCGCGACCACATCCTTCAGACTCTGATAGACCTCCGGATCGTTGACGAGTCCTCCAATGGTGCCCTTGCCGCCGTCCACCTTGCGCAGGATGGAGTCGGCGTGGCCGGCCGCGCCATCGATCTTCTTGAGCAGACCGTCGGCGTAGCCTTCGTCATGCATGAGCCGGCCGATGAGTCCGCGTCCCTGCTGGATGCCCTCGGCCGTCTTGCGCAGGGAGGCGGCCGTGGTCCTCAGATCGTTCATCGCCTGGGCCCCTGGACCGTTCGGGTCGCCCAGCTGGGCCACGAGGCCCTGCTCGGAATCGAGCTTCTGCATCACCGAGCGCAGGTGCGTCAGCGCCGTATCGATGTTGTCGACCTGTTTTCGTGCGAAGGTCTCGTCGGTCAGGATCGCCCCGGCCAGCCCCTTCCCCTTCTCCACCGCCTCCAGGGTCCGTCGCAGCGAGGCCAGGCTGCCCTCGAGGTTCGCCACCCCCTGGCGGCCGAACTCCGGGTTATGGATCATCTCCTGCATGATCCCGCCGCCGCGGTTGATGGCGATGAGAAGATCCCGCAGCGAGGCCGTGATCTCCTTCACGTCGTCGGCGATCCCCTGGCTCTGCTGGAGCGTCTCCTCCCACACCGACACGCCCGGCTCGATGTAGCCGTTCGGCGGCAGGGTCGGCCGGTCCGGGTCGCCCGGCGTGAGCTCGATGTACTTGTCCTGGGACAGGTAGGTCAGCGATTTGAGCAGGGCCTGGGTCCCCTCGCGGATGCGGTTCGCGTAGGCCCGGTCGACCGAGAACGCCACCTTGATCTTCGTCTCGCGGATGTCTTCGGGGAACTCGATCTCCGACACCGTCCCGATCTGCACGCCGACGAGCCGCACCGGGGACCCTTCGGTCAGGCCGCTGGTATTGTCGAAACGTGTCCAGTACTTGCTCTTGCGGGAGAACAGTCGCTGCTCCTTGCTGATCGCCATGACCCCCACGGCGAACAGGATCAGGCCGATCGAGACGAAGGCCCCGACACTGATCTCCTTGGTCGCCCTAGACAGTCGCAACGGACCCTTCCCTGCCGCCGCTCAGGAAATGGCGCAGGCGCGGCACTTTCGAGCTCCGGGCCTCCTCGACCGCCCCCACGAAGTCCATCCGGCCGTCGAAGAGGTAGGCGATGCGATCGCCGACGAAGAAGGCGCTCGCGATGTCGTGGGTCACCACGACCGACGTCACCTGAAGCCGGCGCTGCAGATCCCGGATGAGCTCGTTGATTGTCGTCGCGGTGACCGGATCCAGGCCCGTGGTCGGCTCGTCGTAGAGGATACACCGGGGGTCCATGGCAATCGAGCGCGCCAGGGCCACCCGCTTCTTCATCCCTCCCGAGAGCTCGGCGGGCATGAGCTCCTCGACCCCTTCCAGCCCCACCAGGGACAGTTTCCGGCGCACGGCTTCGCGGATCTCCTCTTCGGGCAGGTCCGTGTGCTCCCGGAGTCCATAGGCGACGTTGTCGAGCACGTTCATCGAATCGAACAGGGCGCCGCCCTGGAACAGCATCGCCACTTTCTTGCGGACGGGAATCAGCTCCTCCTCGTCGTAGTCGACGATGTCGTCGCCATCCACGAGGACGTGCCCCCGGTCCGGCCGGTGCAGGCCGATGATGTGCCTGATGAGGACGGACTTGCCGCTGCCGCTGCCCCCCAGAACGACCATCGTCTCTCCCTGACGGATGTCGAAGGTGATCCCGTCCAGCACCTTCTTGTTCCCGAACGCCTTGTGGACGTCCTTGAACACGACGAAGGCGTCCCCCACCGTCACGCTCAGAAGGCCAGGAAAAACTTCGTGAGGAAGAAGTCGGAGACCAGGACGGCCAGCGAGGCCGCCACGACGGTCTCGGTGGTGGCGCGGCCGACGCCATCCGCCCCGCCCTCGGCGCTCAGGCCGCTGTGACAGGCGATGAGGGAGATGAACAGCGCGAAGAAAATGGACTTGCCGACTCCGCTCAGGACGTCCTGGACGCTCAGAGCCTGCACCACGTGCTGCATGTAGAACGCCGCAGGCTGGTGCAACGTGAACACGGCCATGATCAGTCCGCCCATGATGCCCACGAAATCGGCGAACACGACCAGGACCGGCAACATGATCGCAATCGCCAGGACCTTCGGCACGACCAGCTTGCGCACGGGGTTGGCGGCCATGGCGCGAATCGCGTCGATCTGCTCGGTGACCTTCATGCTGCCGATCTCGGCGGTGATTCCGGCCCCGACACGACCCCCGACCATGAGAGCGGTCAGCACCGGTCCGAGCTCGCGCACGAGCGAGAGCGCCACGATGTCGCCCACGAAGAGTTTCGCGCCATACGCCGCCAGAGAGTAGGAGGTCTGCAGGGAGAGGACCATGCCGGTGAACAGCGCCGTGACGGTGGCGATCGCCACCGATCGCACCCCGAGGTTGTGCATCTGGTCGAGGACGACCGGCCACTCCGGCCGTCTCCGCACCGACTCCCTCACCGTCTGACCGAACAGGACGGAGATGGACCCGACGTGGCTCAGGGCGAGACCGAGAACTCCGTTCATGCGGCGGCGTCCTTGCCCTCCCGGGGCCGGCTGGTGACACCCTTCGATGGCGCTAAGTCCCTGAAAGTCTAGCGGATGGACGGGGCGCAGTCAAGGAACCCTCCCGGCTAGAGCCGCCCCTCCGACGGCGACAGCGGCCTGAATTGCCCGGTCGAGGGATTCCAGAGAAGCACGGCATCATAGGACCGGCGATCCACCTCCGATGGGTCGGTCACGAGGAATTGATCGAGACGGACATCCAGGTCGCGCCGGTACCATCGGATCGCGAGTGCGCCGGTTCCCGGCAGGATGAGCTGGTCATCCGGTATCGCGAACACGGAGTAGCTCCCGCCGGCTGCGCCCGCATCCCGTTTCAGGAACACCATCGCAATCCTCCTGGCGGATCCATCGTCGGGAATCCGCTCCAGGACTCTCTGGATCAAGGCCTCCGCCCGCTCGCCGCCGTCGTTGAGCCCGGCGATCTTGGACTGGATGGCCTGCGCCGCCAGCACCAGCTGAAAGCCGGCGAGGAGCACCAGGACAACCCGAAGCGGTCGGGACACGGTGGTCCAGCCACGGGCCGCGAGACCGGCCAGCAGCGCCAGTCCAAGCGTCACCGAGGAGATATAGATTTCCGAGATGTGCCTCATGAGGATCATCGGGAAAAACGACACGGCCCATGCCGCGCACAGCAATCCCAGAGCGGGGCCCCGGCCGCCATCCATCCGCGGCGCGCCCGCAGGTGCGCCGCCGGGATCTGGGAGCGCTTCGTGACGTGCGGCCCAAAGTCCGCACCCGAGCGCGACCGCCACGGCCGTCACATTGAAGCCCAGCCAGGCCAGGTTCGCCGGCGAGCGGTCGATCATGACCGGCACGGTGTTCCCGAAGAACAATTCCGCGACGAGGATCATGGCCGCGTTCTTCACCCAGAGCAGGGGATCGAGCGACAGGAACCCCGCGCCGGAGGTCGTCGCGGTCCGGGAGGACACCCGGATCAGGAAATAGAGGACGAAGACGGTCCCCAGCGCGAGGAGCATGATCGCTCCCCGCCGTACCCGATGTTTCGACCGGGGCCAGACCGTCACCAGGGTCGCCAGCGGGACGAGGGCGATGGCGTACTCCATGTAGCCGAGACCGATGGCGAAGCAGAGAACGACGAGGGGCACGGCAAGCAGCGGTCGCCTGCCACACGTATAGGCGATCCATGTCCCCAGCCACACCCAGGCGCTGACCACGAATCTGGCATAGTTGTCGAGACCGGCGAGAGCTCCGGTCTGGGTGGGGTGAAGGAACACGACGCACGCCGCCGCGACCGCACCCACGCGACCGAGACTCAAAGCACGAATCCAAAGGAAGGCGATTGAGGCGTAGAACGTGAAACTGAGGACATGGAGGACGCGCAGCCAGAGCAGGAGATTGCGTCGGGAGATCCTGCCGAAGAGCCACACGGTCGCGTTCATGAGCGGGCGATAATCGTCGAAGTTGCTGGCGATGAAGAACGACGAGGGTCCCTCCGTGTCTCCACGGTCGACTTGGTGAAGCGCGACGAAGTCGTCGTTCGAGGGCTTCACACCGAAGGAGTGTCGATAGAGAAGCAGCTGAAGACTCAGGACAGCGAGGAACAGGACCCCGAGGAATCGGCGCGTCGGGAGAGTCGGTGTCTCCAGGGTCCCGACGGCATTCAGCATCGGCCGCCCCGCGCCCACCCATCGGCGTACGCGTCGCAGGATCGAAATCTGCCGGAGAGGAGATCGTCCGAGGACCGCATGGTCACCGAAGCGCTCCGGATCAGCCCTCCCGGGACACATCGTCACCCAGGAGTTCGCTGACGATGGCGATCGGCCTCGCCTTCACCTCATCGAAGATGCGGCCGATGTACTCGCCCAGGATGCCGAGCGTGAGGAGTTGAACGCCGCCGATGAACAGAACGGAGAGGGCGATGGTCGCCACTCCGGCGCCGCGGGGGAGGATCCCCATCAGCTTCCAGGTCAGGACGACGAGAAACCCGACGAAGGCCAGGCCGGAGATCGCGAGACCGAGCATCGACGCGAGGCGCAGCGGGACGTAGGAGAACGAAATCAGACCATCGATGGCCAGACGACAGAGCTTCGTGAACGTGTACTGCGGCCTTCCGGTCCGGCGGGAGTCGCGATCGACGGGAGCGCCCACCTGACGCCCCCCGACCCAGGCGCGCAGCCCCCGCACGTAACGCAATCTCTCGGGAAGCCGATTCAAACGCGTCACGAACTCCGCGCTCATGACGCAGAAGTCACCGGAGTCGACGGGAATCGGGACGCTCGCCAGCCGAGTCAGGACCCTGTAGAAGACGGCATAAGCGGCGCGCTTGAACAGGTTTTCCTGTCGCGTGCGGCGGACCGCGTAGACCACATCGGCCCCTTCCAGATAGCGGCGATAGAGCTGAACGAGGTCGCTGGGCCGATCCTGAAGGTCGGCGTCCATGATGGCGATGGCGCGACCGCGCGCGTGTTGAAGCCCGATGGAGACGGCCGCCTGATGTCCGAAATTCCTGCTGAGGATGAGGGCCCGGACGTTCGTGTGCTTCGCGGTCAGCCCGCGGATGACATCGACCGTGCGGTCGCGGCTCCCATCGTCCACGAACAGGACCTCGAAGGCGATGCCGGCGGGATCGAGCGCGGCACCGAGCTCCTCGAGCAGAACCGGGAGATTCGTCTCCTCGTTGTAGGCCGGCACGACGATGCAGAGATCGGGCGTCACGATCCCCACCGGGTCGCGTGAGCCGGTTTCTTGCGGCCTGTCGGGCCGCTCCTCAAGGCACGAGACCCCCTGAGCGGCGCTTCGGTGCTCCCGACGACCGTCGCCGCGAGCCGGACTATACTGCGGGACATCATGCGGGAGGCTCGTTGAATTTTCTCAGGTCGACGATCGTGGTCGTCTCGACGGCCGTCCTGGCGAGTCTGGGGATCGTCCTCTGCCTGCTGGTTCCCGGCGGATCGGCGCTGATGCCTCTGGCCCGCTTCTGGTCCTGGCTGATCCTGAAAACATACCGGGTCCGCTGCAGGGCGGTGTTCCACCCCCAGTTCTCGCCGTGCATCCCCTGCATCTATGTCGCGAACCACCAGAGTCAGTTCGATATCCCGGCCCTTGTCCTGGCCATGCCGACGGACTTTCGAATCGTGGCCAAGCGCGAGCTTCTGTACATCCCGATCTTCGGCTGGGCTCTCTGGCTCGCGGGATTCATCTTCATCGATCGGACCGACCGCGAAAAAGCAATCCGACGCCTCGATCGGACGGTGCGCATCGTTCGGCGGGGCGTTTCGGTGGTCGTGTTCGCCGAGGGGACACGGAGTCCCGATGGTCGTCTGCTTCCGTTCAAGAAGGGGGGATTTGTCCTGGCTCTGCAGGCCGGCGTTCCCGTCGTTCCCGTCTCGATTCGTGGCGGGCGCGAGGTCCTTCCCAAGGGGAGCCTGCGCGTGAGACCGGGCACGATCGAGGTGCTCTTCGGAGCCCCCGTTCTCACCACGGATTATTCGCTCGACACCAAGGACGCGCTGATCGCCACGGTGCGCGAGCGGATCGGCGAGGGTCTCGCATGCCCGGCGGACTCCCGCGGCGACGAGCCCGCCACCTCCGCCGCGAAGTGACTCGAACCGATGGCCCGTCCTGGGCCTGCCCGTCCTCCATGACGAAGCCGGACCTCGGAACGCGGGGACGCCGCCGGGATCGTTCATGCAGCGGGCGGACCACCGGGCTTCGATCCCACCGCCAGGACCGTCACGCCGAAGGGGAAGCTCAGGTACCGCAGCGGAAAACGCTCGGCCGCGATCAGCCGGCAGAGCGCTGCGTTGACCGGCCCCGGAAGCTTCACGAAGTCGTCGCGTCTCTCGAGGCTCCCGTCCCGGCTGCCGATCACCTTCTTGAGGCTCCGATAGAGCAGCAGCGGCAGCATGAAGAGCGGCTGAAAATAGCTGAGTTTGCGCACCCGGAGGCCCGCCGCCTCGAGACGCTCGCGGACCTGTCCGGTCGTATAGCGGCGATGATGGCCGTACATCGTGTCGTGATCCCCCCACAGGAACATGAAGGCCGGGACGCTCACCACCAGCACTCCGCCGGGGCGCATGACACGAACCAGCTCGTGGATGGCCCGTCGATCGTCGCTGAGATGCTCCAGAACGTCGATGCACGTGATGAGGTCGAAGCACCCCTCGCGCAAGGGCAGCGCCTGGAAGTCCGCGCGGAACATGCGCCTGAACCCCCGCCCCGCGCAGAAGCGCAGGGCGTCCTGCGAGAAGTCGGTGCCGAAGGCATGGCCGTGGGGCGCCAGATAGTCGAGCAGGTTTCCGGGACCGCACCCCAGGTCGAGAATTCTCGGCGTGCGGCCCGCGACCCGCGGCGGGAAGTTGCGCCGGACGGTGTCGGCCACGATCCGGTATTTGCCGACCAGCCACCAGTAGGACTGTCCTAGCTCGTAGTAGCGCTGCAGATGTTCGTAGTCCATGGCCCCTTCATGCTCGGTGCCCGATCGCGCGTCGCCTGCTCGCTCAGGTCGACTCCCGGGCATGCGGGAGGACACCACCCCTGACGTCCGGCCTCACGGGCGTGCGTGTGCTGGCCTCTTCGAGGAGATCCTCGAGGATTGCGTCCTGGGGCCAGACGTGCCCCTCGTGCCACACGAGATTGCGATCCCAGTGCCCCGGGCAATCGTACACCGCGCGTGGGTCATAGGCGTAGCTGACCTCGACGATGAGCGGTCTGGCGCCGTCTTCGAGAACGAAGTCGAACGCCATGCTCTGCGAGCCGGCGCGCCGGGCGACCTCGAAGGCGATCCGGACGCACTCGGGTGGGATGCGATCGAGATCGTAGACGATTCTGCCGCTGCCGGAAGCGCGGAAGTCGCCGGGGCGAACGTCGCGCGTGAAGCCGAAGGCGCGGTTGCCGATTGCGGTCACCCGGATGTCGTGGTCGTTTCCCGCCACGAAATCCTGGAAGTAGACATAGCCGCTTTCGGAGCCGAGAGCGCGGTTGATCGTGCGGATGGCCGCGAGCGCCCGGGGGAGTCGTCGGACGGCGGCCAGGAGCTCCCCTTTCCGCAGCGCCGCGCGGTATCGCTTCGCGGCATCGCGGTGGTAGGGAGCCGCGGGCCGGAAACCGCTCGTGAAGGCCTGCTTGACGAGCGCACGGGCCTCCCGGGCGTTCCGCACCAGGCGGACGTTCAGCGAGCCCGCGCCCTTCCTCAGCTTGAAGACCTTCGGGAAACCGGTCGTTTCGATCCAGTCGAGGGCCCGGCGGGGATCGTAGAACACATGAGTCGGGGCCAGGGGGGCTCCCGCCGCCTCCAGGAGATATTTCTGTCCGAGCTTGTCGTCGAAGTGCCAGCAGGTCCGCGTGCCGGGGAAGGCCAGCACCCCCATGGATTCGGCCGCCATGATCACCTGACGGGCGACGAGCTGTTCGCGCGCGTCGTGGTGGTGCCAGTGCCAGAGGAGGGCATCGGCGGTCCGGAGCCGCGCCATGATGTCCGTGTCCAGGCAGTCCACGACGTCATAGGGAATCCCGCGCTCCCCGCAGTACGCTTCCCAGCGTTCGGAGAAGCTGCCGGGGCGGCGGTGGAGCTTCAGTCGGACCATCAGGACGCCTTGAGGGAGGCGGTCCAGCCGGGGGAGACCCGATCGTCCCCGGCCTGCCAGCCGCGCGGTGGCCGGAATCTGCGGCCGTGGCGGGGGTACAGGTCATCGAGCCTCACGGTGGCTCCGTCCACGAGCACCTCGATCGACGAGGGAGGGAAGGCCGCGATGGGATGAGGTCCGGGGGCGAACGCCTCGCGTGTCAGCGGAATGGCGCCGGGATCCAGGCCCATCAGCAGCGCGTGCACCCACTCCACGGCCGCCGTGGAACTCCCGAGCGTCATCATGCCGAACTCGACCGGCGTGGGTGAGAGCGGGCCGTCCCCTTCCCCCGCGACGATGGCGTCCGTCACCGTCAGGACTGTCCGCCGCGGATGGTCCGCCAGCTGTCCATCGGCTCGTCCGTAGCACAGCACGCGCTGCAGGTCCAGGCTCATGCGCCAGACGGTGTCGTTGCCGCGCCAGGCGCCCTCGTAGTTGTCGTCTTCGCCCAAGAGCCTGCCCAGCACCATGCCCGCCCGCGCGACGCGGGCGAGCACGTCGCCCGCCAGCCTCCCCTGCGCGCGATTGGCGGCATCCAGGAGATCCTCGACGATCCTCTTGATCGTCGATCGTCCGGGGTAACAGTCGCCGCCGTCGACGGAGCCGCCCTTGCGGTGGTGCGGCAGGTATTCCTTGTGACCATTGATTCCCACCAGGTTCTTCAGCGCGCCCGTCAACCCCGCCTTCTTGTGGGTCTTCAGCTTGGGCACGCTGATGACCACGTCCGCGTCGATGACATCCCGCGCCACCAGGTACTGGTGACGACCCCGACCGTGCGTTCTCTTCATGATGTCCGGATCGTACAGGGTGACGCGGAACTCGGTGCCCGGCCGCGTGATCTCCTCCAGACAACTGTCACCGCCGAGATCGTACAGGACGAAGTCCTCCATCGGACGACAGTCTTCACGGCGCCGGGTGCCGAGCGCGCCCTGATGCAGAATCGTGCGGCGGAAGTCCTTGAGCCAGACCGGCACTCCGCGGGCGGTGAACCGGCCGATCATGTCCCTCACCCCGCGCTCGGTGATCAGGCGATCGAAATCGCAGCCCTGGACGGGCGCATCCCCGACCACGATCCGGCCGGGGCGAGCGAGGGCCACGTACTGCAGGACGGCCTCGATCACGGTCGTGTGGGTGACCAGGCAATCCATCCCGCGACCCGAACCGTTGTAGTGACGAACCCAGTTCGGCTTGATCACGACGCGCGCCCCTTCGCCGATCACGCCCGCCAGCGGGTTCCAATCGTCGCGACCGAAGCGGGAGCGATCCAGACCGGACTGAGCGAGCAGGGACCGCAGCGCGACCAGGGCGGTGGTCACCGGAGTCCCCGGCGGCAGCTCGGGACAGCGGACGTCCGGGCAGGGGCCGTAATCGGCCCGCGGAGCCCTGGCGCAGAAGACCCGGGTCGCCGGGAGGGGCATCAGAATACCTCGGCGGGCGGTGCCGGCAGCTCCCGGGTCCTGCCGGCCCGTTCCCGGCCAAGGCGCACAGGACGCGGGGTTTGAGACAATCTAGCGCGGAACACGGTCTGACATGATAGACGGGCCGCCGCGCCGACACAACCCCGGGGGGTCAGAAGTATTTCAGGAGCGTCACCTGGAACTCGGTGTCACCCTTCAAGTCCTTGAAATCCGACTGCACGGCGACACCGACGTCGAACTGAAGGATCGTGTCCCAGGGACCCATCACATTCCCGGAGATCCCGAATCCGGTGAACCGGCGCATCTGGTCCGAGATCAGGCCGTCTCTCACCCACGCCGTATCGAGAGAGGCGTCGAAACGCACGGCATTGGCGATGTTGAAGGAGTATTGCGCCCGCGCGATCCCGCCCCGATCGTAGCGCACCCCGGAGCCCGAAAAGCCTCTCACCCGGTTGCCGAAGAATCTGAACTGATACTCGCTGAACCGATCGAGTCGGGAGCCGGTCTGCCAGGTTGCCTCGAAGCGAAGCTTCTGGAACAGGGGGAGGAAGATCTGTTTCGCGACAGCAAACTCGTAGTGATCATAGGTCTTGAGCTCGGGATCGAAATCCTGAAGGCAGGATCCCGGAGAATCGCAGGGGCTGGCGGGGAAATGCGCCAGGATTTCCGGATCCGTCGCCGGACCCTTGTCTCCCCACGGCTTCCAGCGACTGCGAAAGCTGCGCTGCCCCGAGGCGGTCAGGCTCCACGCCGAACGATGGAATTCCCAATCCAGTCCGGGCGACTGGGTCAGCGTGTCCGAGGGGACCACGAACGTGCGGGTGTCCTTGTCCCTGCTGTGATTGTCGTAGGCGAGACCGTAGCTGAGCTTGACCCGCATGAAATCACCCAGCGGCCAGCCGAGGCCCCCCGTCACGTACTGGGAGCGCGTATCCACGTTGCTGTCGGGGCGCTTTCGTCCCTCGACGTACAGCTGGTCGGTGATGTTCACGGCGAAGGTGACCACCTGGGCGCTCGCATCCATGCGCTTCCCCAGGAACTGGGGGTCGGTGAATGAGACAAGGTTGAGCACGCCGCCCAGGAGAGCCGTCAGCTGGCTCTTTCGGCCCCCGACGTCGTAGTTGAAGTAAAAGGCACCCAGGAGCGGCAGGACGGGATAATCCAGACCGGTCTGGCGGAAGATCCCCGCAAGACCGACAAGGGCGGACTTGGCCGTCTCCTCCTTGACGAATCTGTCGCCGCTGTCGGTGCGGCCCAGGTAGCGCAGCCCATGCTCCGTATCGCGCAGCATGGGCCGATCGGAGCGGTAGGCCTCCCGGCGCGCGGTATCGAAATCCGGGTCGTCGATGACGACGTCCTTGAAAACGATCTCCCTCAACAGGACCAGATCCTCCCCCGATACCGTGAGAATCTGCTGCCCCTCGACCCGCGTCAGCAGCCAGTACGTGGTGCCGTCCGGGCCGGTCATGGGCCTGTAGTAGTCCTTCTCGTCACTCGAGATCAGGGGCGGAGTGAGGCGCGACTGCACGGTGCTCGTCTTGACGGGAGCGAAGGTCCTGGTCTCGATCCAGGCACGCCCCTGGTACAGGTTCTTCGATCGATCGATGGGCTTGAAATCGAGCACGTAGCAATCGAACTCTCCGACTTTGTCCCGCCCCACATACTCGTACGTGTAATCCTTGTTGAGATTGATGTCGAGAGGCAGGGTGAACACCTTCTCGGGCTGCGGTATCGGCAGCTCCGGTATCTTCTTGCCCTTCCACAGGACACCGTTGTAGTAGAGCGCCTTCTGCTCCCACTCGGCACCGGTGTTCCTGTCCCAGAAGAACGCGTTGTCGATGCTCACGTCGATCGTGTCGCCGCCGCCGACCTTTCCGTGATAGGTCAGGAGGGCGTCGGCGCGGTAATGTCGCAGGCGGAAGTCCTGATCGGCCATGAAGGCCTGGTGGCCCGCGATGACCTCTTCCGCGGTGATCAATCCGGTCTCCTGGACCTGGACCTGCTCTTTCTCCGCCTCGAACCCCTTGATCGCCACCCGCGAATACTGCAGGACCTGCGGGCGCTCGTAGAGAGACACGGACACGCGGGTCGTGTTGCTCTTGAAGTCCGGTTGGACGTCGCGGACGGGACCGGCCGCCCCGCCGATGATGTCGTAGACGACGACCCCCTGGACGGCGGCGGTGTCCAGGATCATTCGAGCCCGCCTGTCGGCCGGAGGCGCGGACGCTTCATAGCCGACGAGACCCTGGAACGAACCGGCGTCGAAGAACCTGTACACCGTGACTCCGCCGACCGGTCCCGCCGTGCCCTTTTCGATCGGCTCGATCACGAGGCTGCCGCCCGGGACGCGCTTGTAGGTCGGGATGAACAGCTTGTGGATGTCGAGCAGGACGCCGGGAAACTCGGGCCGGCCCTCCACGTCGGCCTCCAGGTCGAAGGTGACGACCGACGCACCCTCTCCCTGGGCCACGAGAAACGTCCGCAGAAGGTCGGCGGCGCGGTCCCGATCCGTGTCCCCGTTAGGGACGGCCCGGTTCACCCACAACTGGGCGGACGGATCGGAATCGAGCAGACGATCGTAGGCGCGCGACACCGTTTCCGCGATCGGCGTGCCGGCTGCGGGGTGGATCGGCAGCACGTCGACGTAGGTTGCGATGCCCTGCTGGTAGAGGGCCTCCTGCCAGGCCAGATCGGCCTGCGCCGTCTGCGCCCCGATCGCCAGACCGCCCTGGACGATCAGAGCGCCGGGATCCGAGGATCGGATGGTCACGGAGGTGTTCTTCAGCAGGTACGCGAACTCGGTGACGTTGCCTCCGGAGAAATCGGCGGTCCGGTTCGGCTCGTCCCACACTTCGTAATAATCGACTCGTCCTTTGAAATGCAGGGCCGCGGCCCTGACGAAGGTCAGCCACGCCTTCAGGACCTCCCCGTGAGCCGCCGACGGCGCGCCCCCCGAAGGATCGATCGCGGCATTCGGGCCGTACAGACACAGGACGATCACATAATGGGCCTCGTGATAGGGCGCGACGATGCGATCCGCCTCGCTCCAGTCGTACGTTCCAGCGGCCGGCTCGAGAAGCGACCACGGGACGCGCAGTCGAACGTACAAGGGGTGATCCGGCACGATGGAGCCGTTGGGCAGCGGATCGGGAAGGAGAAATTCCTCGCGCGTCCCGCTCAGGTCGTACTCGTAGCCGAGTCCGAGGTTGGGCGCCTTGCGCTCCGCCACCGCCGCGGTCGAGGTCGCGAGCAGAATCGACAGGAAACCCTGAAGGAGAAATACCGGACGGCGACGTCCGCGGGCGATCATGGGCGCCGGACGTTAACAGAGTCCCCCGGGCGAGTCAATTGCCGCTCCGGCCCATTGACCACCGCAATTCGACGCCCTAGTATTCGTCCTTCATGCCGCCGCCGGAGACGAGCCCCCGGGACGCTCGACACCCTTTGCGAATCGGGCTCCTGATCGATTCCTTCGAGCAGCCGAACTGGGTCGGCGCGATCCTGGCCGAGCTCCGATCGTCGAATTTCGCCCGAATCGTCCTGGTCGTCCTCAACGGGTCTGCCGGAACAGAATCGAATGGAACCCCGGCGCGTGCCGCGGGAGGCCTGTCGCGGCTGGCCTACCGGATGTACTGCGCCTGGGACGACAGCCGGTTCGGACGCGAACAGGATGCTCTGGCTCCTGCGAGCATCCTGCCGCTCCTCGAGGGCGTCGAGACTCTGAGCATCGGGCCGGTCCGTCGCGGCCATCAGGATTCGTTTCGAGCCGATGACTTGAGCGCCATCCGCTCGCGCGAGCTGGATGTCGTCCTCCGGTTCGGGTTCCGTCCCCTGACCGATGAATCGCGGACGATCGCGCGGCACGGAGTCTGGTCGTATCCGCTGGATCCGACTCGCCCCCCCGAAGCCGCGCCGCCGGGTTTCTGGGAGGTGATGCGGAGATCCCCGGTGACCGAGACCACCCTGGAAAGGGAAGGGAGCACGGGTGAGACCGTCGTCCTCTACCGCTCCCTGTCGGCCACCGACCCGTTTTCCGTCCGCCGCTCCCGGGATCATATTCGGGGGAAGTCCGCTGCATTCGTCGGCAGGGCGCTCCGCGACCTCGGAGAGTGCCGTGTCGCGATCTCAGGTCAGGCGCCCGAGGTCCAGGGTTCCGTCCCTCCACCCGGGCCCGGGCAAGCCATCCTCCGGCCGGGCAATCTGAAGATGCTCCGCCTGGGGCTCGGCCTGACCGGCCGATTCGCCAGGGATCGCATGTGGCGGATGTGCTTCACGGAGCAATGGGCGCTCGCCTTCATCCTGGGAAGACCGGCGGCACCGCCCGGCGCGTTCCGGATCATCCGTCCACCGCGCGATCGTTCGTGGGCCGATCCGTTTCCTGTGCGGCACGGCGAGTCCTACCACATCTTCCTGGAGGAGATCCCGAGGGACACCGGAAAGGGACATATCTCCGTCATGACCCTGGACGGCACGGGAACGTGGGGGCCGCCGGTCAAGGTGCTGGAACGGGACGACCACCTGGCCTACCCCTTCGTCTTCGAATGGAGTGGCCAATTTTTCATGATTCCCGAGACGGGCGCCAATCGGACCATCGAGCTCTTTCGCTGCGCGTCGTTTCCCGGGACCTGGGTGCTCGAGAAGGTCCTGATGCGCGACCTCGCCGCCTCCGACGCCACGCTGCACCAGATCGAAGGGCGCTGGTGGATGTTCGTCACGCTGGCGAATGCCGGGGCCCGGAACACTTGGGAGGAGCTGCACCTGTTTCACGCCGACACTCCCCTCGGCCCGTGGCGACCCCACGCGCGCAACCCGGTCAAGTCGGACGTGCGCTCGGCGCGACCCGCGGGCCGGCTGTTCCAGGATCACCTTGGACTGCTCCGTCCCGCGCAGGACTGCTCGCGGCGGTATGGCTACGCGATCGTCCTGCATCGCGTCGACCGACTCGACCCCGAGCGCTTCGAGGAGACGGAGATCTCGAGGATCCTGCCGACCTGGGGCCGCTCCGTGATGGCGACGCACACCTACAACCGGGTGGGAGACCTGACGGTAGTCGATGGACTCCTGCGCAGACGGCGAATCCTCTGACGTGCCCTGTGGGAGGGCGTTTTGAGCGGCCCGGCTCCGTTGTGATATAAGCAGCGGCGGGGCTCGTTCCTACGAGGAATCGATGCGACCTCTCTCCCCGGATGACCTCGTCATTGCGGGTGCCGTCCGGACGCCTCTCGGGAAATTCGGCGGTTCCCTCGCGGCACTCCCGGCGCCCGAGCTGGGCGCCGTGGCCGCGCGCGCCGCCATCCTGCGCGCCGGCCTCGGGCCCGAACTGATCGATCTGACCATCATGGGAAACGCCCGCCCCGCGGGTGTGGGCCCCAACCCGGCCCGGCAGATCGCCCATCGGAGCGGCGTCCCCGTGGGCTCCCCCGCCTACACCGTCAACATGGCCTGTGGATCGGGGCTCCGCGCCATCATCAACGCCTGCCAGAGCGTCTCCTCGGGCGAGTGCGAGGTGGCGCTCGCGGGCGGGGCCGAATCCATGAGCCGGGTCCCGTACCTGCTGGAGGGGGCCCGCTTCGGCTACCGCCTGGGTCACCAGAAGGTGACGGACGCGATGTACCGCGACGGGTTCCTGTGTCCTCTGTGCGATCAGGTCATGGGCGAGACGGCGGAGACGCTCGCGGAGACATACGGTATCAGCCGCGCCGAGCAGGACGCCTTTTCCGCGGAGAGCCAGCGGCGCTGCGAGGTGGCCCGCGCGTCGGGCCGGTTCGTCGATGAAATCGTGCCGGTCACCCTCCCCGGCCCCAAGGGAGACACCGTGATCACGCAGGACGAGCATCCCCGCGACGGCGTCACGGCTGAATCGCTGTCGAGGCTCCCCCCGGTGTTCAGGAAGAATGGCACCGTGCACGCAGGCTCCTCGTCCGGTCTCGTGGATGGGGCGGCGGCCATGGTGGTTCTGTCCGCCGCCTCGGCGCAGAGGCTCGGGGTCGCGCCGCTCGGGCGGGTGCTCGCCTTCACGTCGGCCGGAGTGGATCCCGCTCTCATGGGCATCGGCCCCGTTCCGGCCGTGCGCAGGCTTCTCGAACGGACGCGCATGTCGCTGGGAGACATCGACCTCATCGAGATCAACGAAGCGTTCGCGTCCCAGGTGCTCGCCTGCCAGCGCGATCTCGGGTTCGATCTCGCCCGCACGAACGTCCTGGGCGGCGCCATCGCCCTCGGGCATCCGATCGGGGCCACGGGAGCGCGGATCACCGTCACCCTCCTGCACGAGATGCGCCGGCGGGGGGCGCGATACGGTCTCGCCACCGTGTGCATCAGCGGCGGTCAGGGTATCGCGATGCTCCTCGAGAACGCGGGCCTCCTCCCCCGATGACCCGGTCCTTCCAGGCGCTCGATTTTCTCGACGTGAGCTCTCTTCTGTCGGAGGAGGAGCGTCTGGTCCGGGACACGGTGCGCGCCTTCGTGACCGAAAGGGTCCTTCCGATCATCGAGAAGCACTTCCGGGAGGGAATCTTCCCCGTTCACCTCGTCCCGGAGATGGCGCGGCTGGGGCTTCTGGGGGCCAACCTGGAGGGATACGGCTGCGCGGGGCTGAACAGCGTCGCATATGGGCTGATCATGCAGGAGCTCGAGCGCGGCGACAGCGGTCTGCGCTCGTTCGTGTCGGTTCAGGGGGCGCTGGTGATGTATCCGATCCACACGTTCGCGTCGGAGGAGCAGAAGGAGCGGTGGCTGCCGGCCCTGGCGCGAGGCGAAGCGATCGGGTGCTTCGGCCTGACGGAACCGGACGCGGGCAGCGACCCCGGACGGATGCGAACGCGCGCGGTCCGGCGAGGCGATCGGTACGTCCTGAACGGGGCCAAGGCGTGGATCACGAACGGCTCGATCGCCGACGTGGCCGTCGTCTGGGCGCGCTGCGAGGACGGCGGTATCCGGGGCTTCCTCGTCGAACGAGGCGTCCCAGGATTTTCGACCCGGAATCACGAGGGCAAGTTCTCCCTGCGCGCCTCCGTCACCTCGGAGCTGATCTTCCAGGATTGCGCGGTCCCGGCCTCGAGCCTGCTCCCCGGTTCGACCAGCCTGAAATCGGCCCTGATGTGCCTGAATCAGGCGCGCTACGGCATCGCCTGGGGGGGGATCGGGGCGGCCCTGGCCCTGTTCGACGAGGCGTTGACCTACTCGAGGGGGCGCGTGGCGTTCGGCAGGCCGATCGCCGGTTTCCAGATTCAGCAGGAGAAGCTGGTCTGGATGGCCAGCGAAATCAGCAAATCGCAGCTCCTCGCCCTGCGTCTCGGCCGGCTCAAGGACGAGGGACGGATCACTCCGGCGCAGATCTCGCTGGGCAAGCGAAACAACATCTGGGTCGCGCGGGAATGCGCCCGGCTCGCGCGGGAGATGCTGGGGGCGAACGGAATCATGGACGAGTATCAGGTCGGACGTCACTTCTGCAACATCGAATCGGTCTACACGTACGAAGGGACGCACGACATCCACACGCTCATCATGGGCGAGGACTTGACCGGCCTCTCCGCCTTCTCGTGAGCCCCGATGGATTTTGGATTCCCCGCGGACATGCTGCCGCTGGTGCGGTGTCCGGTCGACGCCGGCCGGCTTCGGCCCCGTTCCGGTATCGACCCTCCAGCATCGAGCCTGCGCGGCGAAATCGTCTGCGAGGCGTGTGAGGCCCGCTACGAGATCGCCGGAGGCATCCTCGACCTCCTGGGAAACCGGCCGCCTCCCGATTCGATCAGCGCCCGGGAGCTGGAGGCGCGCGACAAATCGGTCAGACGAGAGGAACTCGAATCCGGCCCGCCGCCCCCCTGGAGGACCATCGACTGGATGGAGATCCCTTCGACGCTCCGTCGCCTGGCGCCGCCGGCCGACGGAGATCTGCTGGATTTCGGCTGCGGCAGGGGGAGGATCACCTATCACCTGCTGGAGCGATGCAGGCGCATCCTCGCGGTCGACTTCTCACGCGGGCTCCTTGAATCATTCGCCCGGAGACTCTCGGGTCGGAGAAACATCGGACTGCTGCGGGCCGATCTGACCACGATCCGCCTCACCCCGGAGTCCTTCGATCGCGTTCTTTCGAGCCAGGTACTCGAGCACATTCCCGCCCCGGAGGCACGCTCCTCATTCCTGATCCAGGCCCGGGGCGCCCTGAAGACTGGTGGTCTTTTCGTAGGCACGGCCTACGCTCAATCGCTCAGCCGGCGCCTGAAGCGCCTTCCGAAGGATGGCTGTCATCCGAGCGGCATCTATTACCATTGCTTCGACAAGTCGGAGCTGCGGGAGGAGCTTGCGCCCCATTTCGAAATCGTGCGCATTCACCCCATCCTGATCGAACTTCCGGTCCTTTCCACTCTCCACGTCTCCCCGGCCTGGCTCTCCCGATTGCTGGAACCCGTTCCCATCCTCGGATCGTTCGGTCACCTGTTCCTGGTTCAGGCCCGCAGAAGGGACTGACGACCCGGTTGCGCCCTCCGGCGCGCCTCCCTATATTGGCGGGGGTCCCACGCGGCCGCATGCCGACCACCGTCATGATTGCGACGGCAGCCGGTGGAAACCGAGTTTGGATTGCGCACACGGCCCGGCCCGATGACCCTCGAGGAACGATGCCTCAGACCGGGCTGACCGGCAGCCTGAAGACGATGTCCCTTCCCGACCTTCTTCAGTGGGCCGGATCGGGGCGGAAGACCGGCACCCTCTCCCTCAAGAGCGGTCCCCTGAACAAGAGAATCTACTTCCAGAACGGCGCCATCATCGGGTCCTCGAGCAACGACACCCGCGAATATCTCGGGCAGTTCATGCTCAGCGAAGGGATCATCACCGAGCAGCAGCTCAAGGACGCCTTCGACCTGCAGGCCCAGACGAAGGTGATGCTGGGACGGATCCTCGTCAAGAAGGGGCTCGTGTCCGAGGCGAAGGTCAGCGAGATTCTTCGATTGAAGGCGGAGGAGACGATCTACTCCCTCTTTCTCTGGGCGGATTCGGATTTTGTGTTCCTGGAAAACGAGCTTCCACCGGGAGACCAGGTCCTGATCTCCATCCGGGTCGAGGACGTCCTGATGGAGGGGCTGCGGCGCTACGACACCTCCAAGAAGATTCGGCAGGTGCTGCCGCACAATGGCGTCATCCTCAGGAGGACCGCCACCCCGCTGCCTCCCGACATCGTCTCCAAGGCGTTCCCGAAGAGGATTTACGACATGGTGGACAGCCGGCGATCCCTCGCGGACATCACCCTGGAAACGCACGCCTCGGAGTACAACGTCTGCCAGGTGCTCTACGTGATGGTCCAGAAGGGGTATCTCGAGGTCGGCAAGGGCACGGCGCAGACGGCGGCGCGTCAGCCGGCGGACAGCCCGCAGGCGCTCATGGAGGCGGCGAAGGAGCTGATCAAGAGCGGCGACTCGGAAGGAGCGCTGGTGATCCTCGAGAAGGCCCGTCGAAGCACCGGGAAGAACCCTGAGATGAACGCCCTGATCCAGGTGGCGGAGGAGCATTTCATCGACAAAGCCTACCGACACTACCTGCCGCCGAAGAAGATTCCCGTCCTGAAGAAACCGCTGGAATCGCTGGTGAACCAGGACCTGAGCCCGGAGGAGGGATTCCTCGTCAGCCGCGTCAACGGGTCCTGGGACCTGCGCTCCATCATCACCATTTCACCTCTGCGCGAGGTGGATGCCCTGCGCGCCTTCAAGAAGCTTCGTGAGCGCGGCATCATCGATCTCGTCGAGGCTCAGGCGAAGACCGCCTGAGACATCGACCGCCTACCGGAGGTGCTTCGCCTTCCTCGACGCCTCTCCGGCCGGCGGCCGCCCGTCTTCTCCTCTCCGCTCCCGTGTCCCTGCGCCGCCCCGTTCTTGCGGACCGGAAAGGGCAGACCCTCCGCGGAGGCCGAGCCTGTATGAATGGCCGCCCCGCGCTTGCCGAGGTAATGATCGTAGGGTTCGACGTGGAGATCACCCAAGCTCTTCGCGGCGATCGACTTCACGAACAGCTCGGCGAGTTGAAGATTTGTGATGAGGGGGATGCCGACGTCGGTGGCGCGCCTGCGGATGATATATCCGTCGGTCAGCTCCTTCCGGTCGTACCCGGACGGGATGTTGATGATCAGGTCGAGGCGGTCCGGGCTGATGTACTCGAGCAGCGACGGCTTGCGACGCTCGTGGATCTTGTACAGACGGACGTTCTTCACGCCCTGGTCCTCCAGGAAGCGCGACGTGTGCCGCGTGGCGTAGAGAGTGAAACCCAGGTCGTTCAGCAGGCGGGCGGAGGGCAGGAACCGGGTCTTGTCGCGCAGCGAGCCGATGGTCAGCAGGACCTGGCGGCGCTCGGGCAGCCTGAATCCGGCCGCCAGGATCGCCTTCAGGAACGCCTCAGGCAGATCCTCACCCAGGCAGGCGACCTCGCCCGTGGACGCCATCTCGACACGCAGCGCCGGGTCGGCTCCCCGGATGCGAGAGAAGGAGAACTGCGGCGCCTTCACGCCCACATGGTCCAGGTCGAGGAGCGACGCCGGCACCTGTCGCGCTTCCGCCCCCATCATGGCCCGCGTTGCGAGGTCCACGAAATCGACGCCGGTGACCTTGGAGATGAACGGGAACGATCGCGAGGCGCGCAGGTTGCACTCGATGACCATGACCTCGTTGTCCATCGCCAGGAACTGCACATTGAACGGTCCGGTGATACGCAGAGCCCGCGCCAGCTCGGCCGTGATCGCGCGGATGCGCCGCACGGTCTCGAGATAGAGCTTCTGCGGCGGCAGGACGACCGTGGCGTCGCCGGAGTGGACTCCGGCGTTTTCGACGTGCTCGGTCACGGCCACGGCCAGTACCCTCCCCTGGGCGGCCACGGCGTCCGCCTCGAGCTCCTTCGCCCCCTCGACGAACTTGGAGATCACCACCGGGTGCTGGCGCGACACCTCCGCCGCCCCCTTCAGGGCGGCCTGGAGGCCCGACCCGTCCGAGGCGATGCGCATCGCCGCCCCGGACAGCACGTAGGAGGGTCGGACCAGGACCGGGTACCGGACGCGCGCGGCAAATCGTCCCGCTTCGCGCCGCGACGTCACTTCCGCCCACTCCGGCTGGGGCACACCCAGACGGTCGAGGAGCGTCGAGAACTTGTGCCGGTCCTCCGCACGATCGATGTCCTGCGGCTGGGTTCCGAACACCGGGATGCCGGCCCTGGCGCAGGCCAGCGCGTGGTTGTTCGGGATCTGCCCGCCGAAGGCGAGCAGGATGCCGAGCGGTCGCTCCTTCCTCCAGATGTCGTGGATGCGCTCGAACGTCAGCTCCTCGAAGTACAGGGTGTGTCCCATGTCGTAATCGGTCGACACGGTCTCCGGGTTGCAGTTGACCACGAGAGGAGAGTAGCCGAGTCGCCGCAATGCGGCGGTGGCGGAGACGCAGCACCAGTCGAATTCCACCGACGACCCGATCCGGTAGGCCCCGGAGCCCAGCACGAGGACCTTCCTCTCCGAGTCCCCCGGCACGAGGTCCTCCTCCGTGCCGTGATACGTGAGGTAGAGGTAGTTGGTCCGCACCGGCCACTCCGCGGCCAGCGTATCGATCTGCTTCACGACGGGGACGACGCCGCAGGCCAGGCGCCGGCGAGTCACCTGCGAAATGGAGCGGCGGGAGAACAAGGCGATCTGCTCGTCGGAGAACCCGCCCTGCTTGGCGGTCCTGAGAAGATCGGCCGGGAGCGCCGCCCGTTCACCGCCCCGGCGTCCCGCGGCCACGATCGCATCGCGCAGGTCGACGATTCTCCGCATCTTGTCCAGGAACCACGGATCGATACCGGTTCTGCGGGCCAGATCGGCGACCGCGCTCCCTCGAGCAAGCGCCTCCGCCAGCGCAAAGACCCGGCGCGGCGTGGGCCGCGACACATCCTGGAGCGACTGGCGGATGTTGAAGTCGTTGCCGACCAGTCCGCGGGCGCCGTCCCCCAGCATGCGGCAACCCTTCTGCAGCGCCTCCTCGAAGGAGCGGCCGATGGCCATGACCTCCCCGACCGACTTCATCTCGCTGCCGATGAAGTGCGAGGCGCCCTGGAACTTGTCGAGGTCCCACTTCGGCATCTTCACCACGAGGTAGTCCAGGGCCGGCTCGAAACAGGCCGTCGTGGTGTCGTTCATGGAGTTCTTCAGCTCCGGCAGGAGGTGCCCGAGCGCGATCTTGGCGGCGATGCGTGCCAGGGGATATCCGGTCGCCTTGCTGGCCAGAGCGGAGGAGCGCGACAGCCGGGCGTTCACCTCGATGACGCGGTACCGCTCGGAGCGCGGATCCAGGGCGAACTGGATGTTGCACTCGCCGACGATCCCGAAGTGCCTGATCACCTTGAAGGACAGGGACCTCAGGAAAAAATACTCCTCGTCGTTGAGGGTCTGCGACGGGGCCACGACGATCGACTCGCCGGTGTGAACGCCGAGCGGATCGATGTTCTCCATGTTGCACACGGTGATGCAGTTGTCCGCGGCGTCACGCACGACCTCGTACTCGAGCTCCTTCCAGCCGGTCAGGTCCTCCTCGATCAAGACCTGGGGAGAGCCGGTGAACGCTTCCGTCGCCATGCGCCTCAGATCCGACTCGCTCCGGGCGATGCCCGAGCCGCGGCCGCCCAGGGTGAACGCGGTGCGCATCATGACCGGATAGCCGATGCCGCGCGCCACGCGCAGCGCCGATGAGACGTCGCGCGCCGCCTTGCTCCTCGGCACGTCCACGCCGATCGAGCGCAGCTCGCGCGCGAACCGCTCCCGGTCCTCCGTCCGCTCGATCGCGTCGATCGGCGTGCCGAGGACCTTGACGCGATGGCGGCGCAGGACACCCTGGCGGTGCAGCGCCAGTCCGCAGTTCAGGGCCGTCTGTCCGCCGAACGACAGCAGGATGCCGTCGGGTTTGCCGAGCGCGATGACGCGGGCCACGAAGTGCGGCGTGACCGGCAGGAGGAAGATGCGATCCGCGAGACCCGGGGAGGTCTGGATGGTGGCGATGTTCGGATTGATCAGCCAGACTTCGACCCCTTCCTCCTTGAGCGCCTTGATCGCCTGCGACCCGGAGTAGTCGAACTCCCCCGCCTCCCCGATCTTGAGCGCGCCCGAGCCCAGGATAAGGACACGCATCGGACCGTCAGGCCTGCCACGCCCCGCCTTCATGCTCTCCACCTGGACGACCTCTCCTGGATCAGCGGATTTCCGCCAGGAACTCTTCGAGGATCCACTCGGTGCCCGTCGGCCCGGGCGCCGCCTCGGGATGGAACTGGACCGAACGCCACGGTCCGCTCTTGTGTCTCAACCCCTCGTTCGTTCCGTCGTTCGCATTGCCGAACCACGTCTCCCAGCCACGGGGCAGACTCCGGCCGTCCACGGCGTATCCGTGGTTCTGGCTGGTCTGATAGCAGCGCCCCGTCTTCGAGTCCACGCACGGCTGGTTGTGCGCCCGGTGGCCGAACTTCATCTTGTACGTGCGCGCGCCCGCCGCCAGCGCCAGGATCTGGTGACCGAGGCAGATCCCCAGGATGGGGACCTCGCGGCGCATCAGGACACGCGCCGTCGCGACGGTCGCGGCGGCGAGTTGCGGATCGCCCGGACCATTGCTGATCACAACACCCGCGCACTCCCGTGCGAGACGCCGGAGGTCGTGATTCCATGGCGCGACCGTGACCTCGGCCCCGAGGCGGACGAGCATGCGGACTTGGTTGCTCTTGCGCCCGCAGTCGATCAGGACGACGGGTACGCCCCCCTTGCCGTGACGCTCGACCCCCCGCGTCGAGACCTCCTCCACCAGGTTGCGCCGGTTCGGATCATCGAACTCGGGCGAGGGCCGGCCGTCGATCTCGATGCGCCCCAGCAGCGCCCCGTGCATGCGGATTTTCTTGGTGAGGGCCCGCGTGTCGATCCCGGTGAGCGCGGGAACGCCTTGCCCGGCGAGCCAGTCTCCCAAGCTGACGGCGGCGGTGCGGTGCGAGTAGGTCTCGGAGTAGGAGGCGCAGACCACGCCGGAGAGATGGACACGGCTCGACTCGAACGGCCTATCCGGCAGGTCGTCCGCCCGCCCGGACGTTGCCGGGTCGCTCAGGGGCGGCCGGGGCACCCCGTAATTCCCCTGCGAGGGGTAGGTGAACACCAGGATCTGACCGCGGTAGGAGGGATCGGTCAGGGCCTCGGGGTACCCGACCATCCCCGTGGTGAAGACGACTTCACCCGCGGCGGGGCGGGGTGCGCCGAAGACGGCGCCGGGGAACACCGCGCCATCCTGGAGGACCAGCCTGCCCCTGCGTCTCCGGCGCAGTTCGTCCGGACCCGTGACCCTCATCCCCCTCCCGGCCGTCCTTGCGGACCCGTCGCGGCGGACCGTTCTCCCACCCTGCGACATTCCGTTCCGGTCCGTCGGCGCGCAGAATAGCACAGCGGCCGAAACGTGGGGACAGTGCTAGAATGCTTGAAGGAGCACGGCATGCGCGCCCTGCGACAGGCTCTCCGATTCTTCCACCTCGGTCCCGTGGCCGCACTGGCGGTGGCGCTGGCCGGGCTCGGGGGGAGCGCGAGCCTGGCGGCGCCGGCGTCCCAGGATTCCATCTACCAGTCGGTCGGGCTGAGGATCTACCGCACCACCTCGCGGCTGGGAAAACCGGTCGTGGTTCTGACCAACCTCGACGACGACGGCAATGTCCTTGCCGGTCACGATGGAGCCGGCGAAGCGGCCATGCCGCCACCCCGGGTCCCGGCCGCCGAAGACGCGGAGGTCGCTCCTCCACCTCTTTCCACGCGGCCCGCGATTCCAGGGGGGATTCCAGGCGCTTCCGGCGTGAGCGTTCAGGTCCACCAGGGTGGTGATGCGGTTCCCGTCGACGAACGGGATGTCGAGGTCCAATCCGACGGCGCGGGGGCGACCACAGTCGTCATCAACATCAACCTTCCGGCGGCGCCGGTCGGTGGGACGACGTTCGTCCCGGCGCAGACCTACCCTCTCGTCACCTACGGCGGCCTGGTGGGACCCTTCCATTATCCGGACCATCTCTACTTTCTCGGCTACGGCCCCGGCAACGACACCCCGGTCTTTTTCGGTGGACTCGGCATCAGCTCGACGGACAGATACGCCCGGGCCTCGGGTCACGCCCGCGCCACGGGAGCCGGCCATCCGGGAGGAACGCGGTCTCCCTCACCGTAAGCGCGACGAATCAGAAGATGGACCCGTCCGTTCAGTTCCCCGTACGCCCGCGACTGTGTTTTCTCGGACCGATGGTCGGGAGGAACGCCGGGTTCGTGGTGACGCAGGGCGAGCGGCTGTCGACGCATTTCCAGGAGGCCGGCTATTCCGTCCTGGCATCCTCGCCGTCGCCCAACAGGTATCGCCGTCTCCTGGACATGGTCGTCACCCTGTTCAAGGAGCGTCGCCGAATCGATGTGGTAATTGTGCACGTCTACGGCGGACGCAGTTTCGTCGTCGAGGACATTGTGAGCTGGATGGCGCGGCGGCTGAACCGGCGGCTCATCATGTCGCTTCATGGAGGCGCGATGCCCGAGTTCATGGCCAGTTTCCCCCGCTGGTCGGACCGTGTCCTGCGCCGCGCGCATGCCCTCAGCGCGCCGTCGGAGTATCTCTCCCGGGCCGTCCGCTCGCGGGGATTTCAGTGCCAGGTCATCCCCAACGTCATCGATGTGCGGGACTATCCGCACCGCGTGCGCCGACGACTCCGGCCGCGCCTCTTCTGGCTGAGGACCTTTCATAAGATCTACAACCCCTTCATGGCGGTCAGGGTCCTGGCCCGTCTGCGCGAGTCTCATCCGGACGCCACACTGATCATGGCGGGACAGGACAAGGGCCTGCAGGGCGAGACGCGGCGCCTGGCCGGCTCCCTGGGGGTCGACGGGGCGGTGCGATTTCCGGGGTTTCTCAACATGGAGGGGAAGGTCAGGGAAGGAAATGACGCGGACATATTCATCAACACGAGCCGCATCGACAACATGCCGGTCACCGTGGTGGAGGCGTGCGCCATGGGCCTGCCCGTGATCAGCGTGGGTGTGGGAGGGATCCTCGATCTGCTGAGTCACGAGAAGACGGGCCTTCTCGTCCCGGACGACGACGTGGACGCGATGCTGGCCGCCGTCCGACGTCTCCTCCAGGACGCGCCCCTGGCCGAGCGCCTCTCGTCCAATGCGCGACACCTCGCCGAGCGCTCGGAGTGGGATCGGGTCCGTCTTCAGTGGGAGGGCCTGTTCGCGCGGGTTCTTCCGCCCCGGTCGCCCGTCGGAGCGAGCCCCTGATGTGCGGCATCTGCGGCATCGTCTCATTCGAAACCGACGAACCCGTCCACGAGCATCAGATCGTGGCGATGCGCGACTCGCTCGTCCATCGCGGGCCCGACGACGCAGGCGCGTTCCGGGCCCCGGGTGTGGGCCTTGGAGCGAGGCGCCTGGCCATCCTCGATCTATCCGAGCGCGGCCACATGCCGATGAGCACGCACGATGGCCGGTACTGGATCGTCTACAACGGGGAGATCTACAACTACCGCGAGCTGCGTGGACGGCTCGAGGGACGGGGATATGGCTTCCGGTCGAACACGGACACGGAGGTCCTTCTCAGCCTGTACGCCGACGAAGGTCCCGCGATGCTCGATCGCCTCAACGGCATGTTCGCCGTGGCGATCTGGGATACCGCGCGCAAGGTCCTCTTCCTGGCCCGCGATCGTCTTGGGGTGAAGCCCCTCTACTACGTGATCGACAGGCGCGTGTTGAGATTCGCCTCGGAGGAGAAGGCCCTGTTCGCCGCCGGCCTGTCGCCCTCGTTCGATCCGTCGACCTGGGAGGAGATCCTCTGCTTCCGATACGTGGCGGGCGAGGGGACGCCTTACCGGGGCGTCCGCCGTCTTCTGCCGGGACACTACCTGCTCTGGGCCGACGGGACCATCTCCACGCGCCGCTGGTGGAACCTCCAGGAGAAGACCCGCGCCCGCCGAGCCTCTCCCCACTCCGACCCCGTCGGATGGTTCCGGGAGGTGTTCGATGATTCGGTGAGCCTGCGCCGGATCAGCGACGTCCCGGTCGGAGTGCTCCTCAGTGGTGGCGTGGACTCGTCGAGCGTGGCGGCGTCCCTGGCGGCGCAGGGCGCCGGAGGGATCGCGAGCTTCACGGTCCGGTTTCCCGAGAAAGAGTTCGACGAGGGGCCCCTCGCCCGCCGGGTCGCCCAGGCCTGCGGACTGGAGCACCACGAGCTGAGCCTGTCACCCGCAACCCTGGGCGATCGACTGATCGAGGGGTCGTGGTTCCGGGACGAGCCCCTGGGGCACGCGAGCGACCTGCATATCTGGGCCATCTCCCAGTACGCCAAACCGCGCGTCACGGTGCTCCTCTCGGGCGAAGGAGCGGACGAGACCATGGGTGGCTACGTGCGGTATCGGCCTCTGCGTCTCGCGGGGCTGCTCGACACGGCACGCCCGCTCCTCCGACTGGGACGGGGGGTCCGCGGACGTCTCGGGAAGCTCGCCCGTCTCGCGTCCCTCGGGTCGCCGGAGGACCGCGTACTGTACAACGCCTGCGAGGTGCTGCCGGACGATCTGCGCGACCTGGGGATGCCGATCGCGGCGGACTTCGAGTATCGCAGGCGTGTTGTCTCGGAGGCCGTGGCCCTGTATCCCGGCGATCCCGTGCGGCAGGCGATGTACAGCGACCAGCACACCTTCCTGTGCTCGATCCTCGACCGCAATGACCGCATGACCATGGGCGCTTCGATCGAGTGCAGAGTTCCGTTCCTCGACTTCCGCCTGGTCGAGGGGCTCGCGGCGCTGCCGACCCGTCACCTGGTGTCGGGGCTGCGCGGAAAGGCGTTGCTGCGCCGGGCCATCGGCTCCCGCCTGCCGGCTCCCGTCCGCAGGCACCGAAAATGGGGATTCGGTGTCCCCTGGGCGCGCTACCTCCGGGAGACCCCGCGGCTCCGCGAGCGCGTCGCGGCGCTCCCGGAGCTCGAGCCGATCCGCGGCGGTCCGTTCGACGGCGCCGCCCTGCGGCGGCAGGTCGCCTCGTTCCTGGGCGGGGAGGGACGCCACGAGGCGCTCATCTGGGGGCTGGTGATGATGACCGCATGGGCCGAAGCCTGCCTGCGGCCGGCCGCCGCCACCGCACGCCGGGCCTGAACCGGGCCCGGGATCTCAGTGCACGTCCCCCAGCTCTTCGTAGCCCCGCGACTCGATCTGGATCGTGGTGTGGACGATTCCGAAGCGGTCGCGCACGGTCTCCTTGATCCGGTTCAGCATGTCATCGCCGGCGCCGGTCGGCGCGCCGTCCAGGCGCACGTGGCCGCTGAGGGCCGGCAGACCGGTCGTGATGCTCCAGATGTGCAGGTCGTGCACTTCGATGACTCCGGGCACCGTGGCGATGGCGCGGCTGACCTCATCGGGATCGATCCCTTCGGGCGTGGCCTCGAGGAGCACGTCCACCGCCTCGCGCACCAGACGGATCGAACCCACGGCGATGATCACGGCGATGACACCGCCCGTGATCGCATCGAGGCGCTCCCATCCGGTGAGGGCGATGATCCCGCCCGCCGCGAGGACCCCGACCGAGGAGACTGTGTCTCCGATGACGTGCATGCGGGCGCAGCGCAGATTCAGGTTCTGCGGCGCACGCGACAGGAGGAAGACCCCGGCCAGGTTGGCCACGAGGCCGAGGAGCGCCACGCCGATCATCACCGAGCTCTCGATCGGCTCCGGCGCGAGGAAGCGCCGGACCGCCTTGTACAGGATGCCGGCCGAGATCACGACGAGCAGGGATCCGTTGAGCAGGGCCGTCAGGATCTCCAGCCGGTGGTACCCGAAGGTCTTCGCGGACGTCGCGGGCAGCGACGCGAACCGCACGGCCATCAGGCTGAGGACCAGGGCGAGGACGTCGGTCAGCACGTGACCGGCGTCCGACAGGAGGGCCAGGCTGCCGGACAGGATGCCCCCCGCCACCTCGATCAGGAGCGTCCCCGCCGCGAGCAGGATGGCGAGCCTGAGCTGGCGCGTCTGCAGGCGGCGCGCGTCGGCGGTCCTGGATTCGTGGCTCATGGGATGACCGGCACCTTCGCGGGAGGCGGTATGATACCACCGTGTCCGAGACGATCAACGTCAACGGGACGATCACTCCGGCCGAGGCCGCGGTGGTGTCGCCTCTGGACCGCGGCTTCCTGTTCGGGGACAGCGTCTACGAGACGATCCGCACCTACGGCGGTCGTCCCTTCCTGCTGCGCGAGCACCTCCTGCGGCTGCGCCGCTCGGCCGAACGGCTGGAGATCCCCCACGAACGGACGGTCGTCGACATCGAGACCGAGATCCACCGCACGGTCGCCGCGGCCGGTCTGCCCGAGACGGCGATCCGCGTCGTCCTGACCCGCGGCCGGGGACCGCTCGGCTACGCGCCGGAAGACTGCGGCCCCCCCACCCTGGTCGTTCACGGACGCCCTTGCCCCGGCATCCCGGAAGCCCTCCTGCGCGAGGGTGTCGACGTGGCGATCGTCGACGTGACCCGCAACGCCCGGACCTCCCTCGACCCGGCCATCAAGTCCAGCAATCTCCTGAACAACTTCCTCGCCTGGCGCGCGGCGCAGCGTCTCGGTGCCTACGAGCCGATCCTGCTGAACGCCGCGGAACGGTTGACCGAGGGAGCAACGAGCAACCTGTTCGTGGTACGCTCGGAGAGACTCCTGACGCCCCCCCTTGAAGACGGCCTCCTCGAGGGAATCACGCGCGGGCTCGTGCTCGGCCTGGCGGGCGGGGCGGGTCTCGGAGCGCTCGAAGAGTCTCTCGGACCGGACGACCTGCGCACGGCCGACGAAGCCTTCCTGACCTCGACCCTGAAGGGAGTCCTCCCGATCCGCCGTTGCGACGGCTGGCCCATCCGGCACGGCCGGCCCGGACCGATCACCCGCCGCGTGATGGATCTGTTCCATGAACGCGTTCAGGTCGAGACGAAGACCGGCTCCGCCCCCGGGTCGATTCTCAGATAGCGGTGACCGGCGCGCCAGGCCGGCAGCACGAACACCGATCCGCTCCCCTTCCCTTCCTTGAAATCGAGGCGGCGCTCCTCGTGGAAGTGCCCGAACACCAGAATCCGGGCCCCCTCCCCGATTCGCCGGCGGGCGTACGCCTCGCACTCTGCGAACGGGAAGCCGGTCCGGAACTCCAGATTGGTCCGGGCCATACGCGCCTCGAGGCCGTCCGCGATCGAGACTCGTGTCCGTGCGGGAAGCAGATTGAAGACGGAGTAGAACGGCCGGCTCTTCGACACGGCCCTCCAGGCGAGGTACTGGCGATCGCGTCCGTTCACCAGATCGCCGTGCGCCAGGTGGGCGCGGCGGCCGGCCAGGTCCAGGTCCAGGGCATCGGCCGAGAACCGATCGAACAGCGTGCGCGCGTAGAGGCGCTCGAGGAAGTAGTCATGGTTCCCCTCGACGTACAGGAGGGCGCAGCCACGCGCCCGCAGCCGCGCCAACGCCTCGATCACGCTTCGGTGGTGGGGCTTCACGAGGTCCGCCGATCCGATCCAGACGGAAAACAGGTCCCCCAGGATGGCGAGGGTGCGGATGTCGCGCGGCAGAGCATCGACGAAGCGGACGAATTCGGGGACCTCCGCATCGCCTTCGCGCAGGTGGGCGTCGCCCAGGAGCGCGATCGGCGCGTCAGGAGTCGGCATGCCCCGTGGCGCCGGTCAGACGGTTCAGGGTCTCCTCCAGGCGCATCATCCGGTCCTGGATGACCCGGGCCCAGGTCTCGGCGGTGCGGCTGCCGTCCTCCGCCGCCCGACCCAGCACGTCCTCGCCGCGCTCGAGCGCGCGGCGCGCCTCTTTGCGCGCCTTCGCCGCCTGGCGGCTGGTCGGAGCGGCACGGGAGGACAGGAAGGCCTCGGCCGACCGCCGCGCCGCATCGAGGTCGTTGCGCGCCTCGGCGGCCTTCTCCTCGAAGGCGCGCTGGAGAGCGGTCGCCTTCCGGGACGCGGCCCGCGCGGCGTCGGCGGCGGGCGCGCCCGCGGAGAGGGGCGCGTCGTCGCCGACCCGGCAGCCGGCGATCGCGAACGCCGCCACCGCGCCGAGGACCAGGAGACCTCCGACCCGACACGCGGTCCAGGCGGCTTTCATCGGCGCACCAGATCTGCGATACCCTCGTGCAGACAGAATTCCTGGATCGCCTGCGTCCGGACGAAGTACTCCCCGATCAAAGCGCAGAATCGCTTCTGGTGCAGCGCCACTTCGGGCGCCAGCGGATCCCCGGGGCGGTAGGAATTCTTCTCGCGGGCGGCCCGGAACGCCTTGGCCGCCTCCAGCACCCGCGCCTGAAGAGCGCCTTCCGGCAGGGAGCGGAAGGGCGCTCCGTCCGTATCCTTCTCGTCGAGAGGGGCCACGTCCCTCGATTTGCGCGCCAGGTCCGCGGCGTACTGGGATTCGCTGTTCGTGTCGGACGTGTCCGCGGCGAAGCGCGCGGCGGCCTCCTCGAAGCGATGATCCGCCAGGAGAGCCAGCCCGTGCGTGAACGGCCGGACCTGGCTGTTCGCCGGAAACAGCTTCAGGGCCTGATCGAACTCCTCCGACGCCGCGCGGTACCGCACCATGTGCACATCGTATTCGCCCACTTTGGCCAGCGCCAGCGAACGATAGATGGCGCTGCCCGCCTTCTCCTTCGTGAACGCGGAGACCGACCGTCGGTAGGCCGCCTCGGCCTCGGACGGCTCGACCAGCAGGTCGTGCAGCCGGCCCAGGCGGAACCAGTCCTCCCCGGAAAGAGCGTTGGGGTTCGATCCCTTCTCGAACTGTTCGATCGCCTGGCGGGCATACTGTTTCATCGTGCCCCATTCCTTGCGATCCGAGTGGATGACCGACAGGTCGTACAGCTTTTCCAGCGACGACCCGCCCCTCTGCGCGACCTCCTGGGCGAGGAGCGCTTCCGCCTCGTTCCAGGTCTCCCTCCGGCCGTCCGGCTTTCCCTCGACGACCTCGCGGCAATACCCGATCTGGTAAAGGAGGGTCCCGTCCTTCAGACCGTCCCCCTGGGCCTTGCGGAGGAGGGGCAGGGCCTCGGCGTACTTTCCCTGGTCGTAGAGTGCCGTCGCGTCGCGGTGCGTTCGGCGCGCCGGTTCCTCTTTCGAGCAGCCGGAGCACGCGAGTACCAGGGCCGCGCCGAACAGGGAGAAGGACCGGGGGATCGAGTGTCTGGAGCGGGCGCCGGACATGGCGCGCGATGATATCACTCGATCTGCCGCCCCGCAATCGTACGCGGTCGCCTGGATGGCACATCCGTCCCGCCTTGAGCGCCGTTCCGCTCCGGGACCTCGCGTCCCTGCGCGCTCTCCTGCTCCGCGCCGGCGCCCGGGAGCCGCGTTCGGAACTCCTCGAGAAAGCGGAGGTACTGACCCGCGTCGATTGCGGACCGGGCCCGACGCATGAGGTCGGCGTAGTGGTGCAGGTTGTGCAGGGTGTTCAGCCGCATCGACAGGATCTCGCCGGCCACATACAGGTGGCGGAGGTAGGCGCGGGTGAAGCGGCGGCAGACCGGGCAGCCGCAGGTCTCGTCCACGGGTCGAGGGTCGGCCGCGAACTCCCGTCTCTTGATCTGCAGGCGGCCGCTCGAGGTGAACAGCGTCCCGTTCCTGGCGTTGCGCGTCGGCAGCACGCAGTCGAACAGGTCGCATCCCAGGGCGATCATCTCCACCAGATCCGCGGGCGTTCCCATCCCCATGAGGTAACGCGGCCGGTCCTCGGGCAGATGCCCGGCCGTCATCGCCACGATCGAACGGCTGAGCTCCGCCGACTCCCCCACCGATACGCCTCCGATGGCGTACCCCTCGAAACCGATCGCGGTGATCTCGGCGACGCTCTGCTCCCTGAGCCCGCGATCGTCTCCTCCCTGCACGATGCCGAACAGCGCCCGACCGTCCGCGGGAAACACCGCGCGGCTGCGCCGCGCCCACAGAGTAGTCCGGCGCACCGCCTGGAGGATCCGGTCGCGCCCGGAGGGAAGGGGCGGGCAGTCGTCGAACGCCATGGCGATGTCGCTCCCCAGGGCCTCCTGGATCGCCATGCTGCGCTCCGGAGTCATATCGAGAAGGGACCCGTCCAGGTGGGAGCGGAATGCGACACCCTTGTCCGAGATCGAACGCAGGTCCGCGAGACTGAGGACCTGGAAGCCGCCGCTGTCGGTGAGGATCGAGCCGTCCCAGCCCATGAAGCGATGCAGGCCTCCGAGCCTACGCACGATCTCCTCGCCCGGACGCAGCGCCAGGTGGTAGGTGTTGCCGAGAACCATCTCGAACCCGAGCGAGACGAGGTCCTCGGGGGTCATCGCCTTGACCGTGCCGGCGGTGCCGACCGGCATGAAGGCGGGGGTGTCGATGCTCCCGTGGGGCGTGACGATCAGCCCGCGGCGCGCCCGCGTCCCGGGGTCGCGCCTGAGCACGTCGAACGCGAAGCGGCCGCTCACTGGATCAGCATCGCGTCGCCGTACGAGTAGAAGCGATATCCCGTCTCGACCGCCCTCCGGTACGCCGCCAGGACCCGCTCGCGGCCGGCGAAGGCGGACACCAGAATCAGCAGGGACGTCCGGGGGAGATGGAAATTCGTCAGGAGCGCGTCCACGATGCGGAAGCGGTGCCCGGGAGTGATGTAGGCCCCGCACAGACCCTCGCCGGGCTCGACCCGACCGTCGTCACGCGCGCGGTCTTCCAGGACGCGGACGACCGTCGTTCCCACCGCCACCACGCGCCCCCCACGAGCCCGGCAGGACGCGATCGCGAGCGACGTCTCCTCCGGCACGCGGAATGCTTCCGCCTCCAGCCGGTGGTCCTCGATCTCCTTCGTGCGGACCGGCTGGAACGTTCCCGGCCCGACGTGGAGCGTCAGGGTCGCCGTGGCGACGCCCCCGCCTCGCAGCAGGTCCAGGAGCTCTTCGGTGAAGTGCAGACCGGCCGTCGGGGCGGCGATTGCCCCCTCCTCGCGGGCGTAGACCGTCTGGTAGCGCTCCCGATCGATCACCGCGCGCGGGTCCGGGTCGTCCCGGAGGATGTAGGGGGGCAGCGGCACGGAACCGTGCCGGCGGACGGCGGCGTCCGCGTCGCCGTCCTCGCTCACGAGACGCACCCGCACCCGGCCCCCCTCCGCCTCACCCAGGAACTCCGCTTCGAACCCCGGCGCCACCTTCAGGCGGCTCCCGGGCCGGAGACCGCGTGCGGTCGAGGCGAGGCAGCGCCAGGTGGCGCCGGAGGGGTCCGCCGTCTCGCGACCCAGAAGCAGGAGCTCGACCCGGCCTCCTGTGATCTTGCGCGTGTTCAGGCGCGCCGGCAGGACGCGCGTATCGTTGAGCACCAGCAGATCCCCCGCGCTCAGGTGATCGCCGATGCGCTTGAACGTGGTCTCCACGATCCGGTCGGCCGCGCGCTCGAGCACCATCAGGCGCGACCCGTCGCGAGCCGCGCACGGCTCCTGCGCCACGCGCCCCTCCGGCAGGCGGTAGTCGAACTCATCCAGTCTCATGTCGCGTAGGGAATCGGGTCGCGCACCCCCGCCGCGTCGAACCCCTTCAGGCGGAGCAGGCAGGACTCGCACCGCCCGCAGGCGACATCCTGCCCCGTGTAGCAGGACCAGGTGAGGTGCAGCGGTGCCCCGAGACGCAGTCCCTCCCGGACGATCTCGTCCTTGCCCAGGTGGATGAGAGGTGTGATCACCTCGATGCGGGTCTCGGGGCGGGTGCCGAGTTCCACGAGCCGATTGAAGGCCGCGTAGTACTCCTCCCGGCAGTCCGGATAGCCGCTGCTGTCCTCCTGCACCGCGCCGATATAGACGGAACGGGCGCCCAGGACTTCCGCCCAGGAGACCGCCATCGACAGGAGCTGGGTGTTGCGGAACGGCACGTAGGTATCCGGGATGGCCGAGCCCGGCCCGCGGGCCCGGACGGCGTCGCGCGACGGGTCGGTCAGGGCCGAGCCGCCGACCGCTCCCAGGTGATCGAGCCGCGCCACGAGCGTGCGCTTCACGCCGTAGTGCCGCGCGATATCGAAGAAGGCCCGTCGCTCCCGTTCCTCCGTCCTCTGGCCGTAGCTGATGTGCAGGAAGGCCGTCTCGCACGAGAGGCGCGCGATGGCCGCGGTGACGCACGAGTCCATGCCTCCGCTCACGAGGACGACCGCGATCGGTGTGTCTCCGGGTGACGGCCGCATGGACGGGGGCGCGTCTCAGACCCCCCGCGCGTCGGGGGACCAGATGTATTTGTGGATCTGCAGCTGCAGGCGGACCGGCAGGCGGTCCGACAGGATCCACTCGGAGAGCGTTTGCGGATGGAGGACGCCGTGCGCCGGCGAGAGAAGCACGCCGAACCGCCCGGTGAGCCCCCGGCGGGCGATGACCTCGCGGGCCCACTCGTAGTCGGCGCGATCGGTGAGGACGAACTTCACCTCGTCCGTCGGCTTCAGGAGATCGAGATTCTCGAAGCGGTTCCTGTCGCTCATGCCGCTGCCCGGACACTTGAGATCCATCACCACCATGGCGCGCCGGTCGAGGGACGAGACGTCCAGGCTGCCGCCGGTCTCCACGACGACCTCGTAGTCGCGGTCGCACAGCTCGCCGATCAGGTCGTGGACGCCCTCCTGGACCAGCGGCTCGCCGCCGGTGATCAGGACGTACCCGGTTCCGTAAGCAGCCACGCGCGACAGGATCGCGCCGACCGGCAGATCGATCCCCTCCTCGAAGGCGTACGCCGTGTCGCACCACGCGCAGCGCAGGTTGCAGAAGGTCAGGCGGACGAACACGCACGGCCGGCCGGCGTGTCTGGACTCCCCCTGGATGGAGTGGAAGATCTCGTTGACCTTCAGGACGGTCGCCGCGCGCTCTCTCTCCAGGACCGCCGCGCTCACGCGTTCCTCCCGGCCGCCGCGGCGCGCGGCTCCGATCGGCGGGCGCCGGCCTCGACCAGACCGATGAGCGTGGTCAGATTCTGCACATCCTCCTTGCACGTGGTCTCGTCCTTGGGCGTCTCCAGAAGAAGGGGCACCTTCAGGAATCGCGCGTCGTTCATGAGAAGGCGGAACGCGTCCAGCCCGAGGAATCCCTTCCCGACGTGCTCGTGGCGATCCACCCGGCTCCCCAGCTCTTTCTTGGAGTCGTTGACGTGCACGACCCTCAGACGCTCGAGGCCGATCTCCCCGTCGAATCGTCCCATCGTCTCCGCGTAGGCCCTCGGTGTGCGCAGATCGTAGCCCGCGGCGAACACATGGCACGTGTCCAGGCAGACGCCGAGACGCTCCGGCCGCTTCACGCCCCGCAGGATCGCCGCGATCTGCTCGAACCGGTGACCGATGATCGTCCCCTGCCCCGCCATGGTCTCGATGGCGATCTCCGTCCCATCGCCCGGCAGGCGCCCGTGGATCTCGTCGATGGCACCGGCCATGCGGCGCACCCCGAATTCCTCCCCCTGTCCCATGTGACCACCCGGGTGCACCACGAGCCAGTCCACCCCCAGCCGCCGGCAGCGCTCCAGCTCCTGCACGACCGCGTCGATCGAACGCGCGTACAGCGCGTCGTCCGGCGAGCACAGGTTGATCAGATAGGAGTCGTGCGCCACGACCGGGTCGATGCCAGCGCGCGTCCGCGCGGCGCGGAAGCGCTCCACCTCGGCGTCACCCACGGGACGGGCAGCCCACTGGTTGTTGCTCTTGTTGAAGATCTGGATGGAGGTGCAACCGATGGCGGCGCCCCGCTCGATGGCCAGATCCAGCCCGCCGGCGATCGACATATGGGCGCCGAGTGGTCGCCTGGGAATGGTCCAGCGCACCGGTTTCACGCGAATGCCGTGTGCCATGACGTAGCGTAACACCCGCCGATCTGCAGGGTCAATGCCAGAGGGGAGGTGGCGCCCCGTTCCTGCGACTCTGGCCGAAGCGACGCAGAAAGGGCCGCCTCAGGGCACGCGTCAGTCCCTGAAGCACATCGGCCGGCCGGTCGAGAAGGATGCAGGCCGCGCTGTACCGGGCGAGCCGGCCGTTGCCGACTCTCATCATCCCGAGCGGCTCAGGGTCCAGGAAGGGGTCGAGGAGCCAGCGACGGAGCCAACCCAGGGAGAGCCCGCCTCTGAGGCCCGCGGGCGCCTCTCCGGGGAACAGCTTCTCGAGGTAGAGAACGGCCAGACAGAGAGCCGTACGCACGCGCCAGCCGCCTGCCTGCACCAGCAGGGAATCCGGGTCCAGCATCCAGCGCCGGAACATCAGTCGCAAATCGACGACCCACTTCAATGAGGGTGCGAAGAAATGATCGGCCTGATGGGCCACGTGGAAGAGAAGGGCGTCCTCCCGCGCGAGGCGGCGGCAGGGAATTTCTTCCAGAACCGCCGCGCACGATCGCGTCCAGACCTCGTCCTGGTCGATTCCTCGCTCGGGCAAGCCGAGTCGCCAATGCACCTCGAAACTGCATCGGCCCGTGCCTGGCGCGATCACCTCGAAACGCCTGTAGTCATCGTCCCACTGCAACGTGCTGTAGCCGGCCTCCTTGAGGCAGTTGTACATTCGGATCGCGTCCGCCGGCCGAACCAGGAGATCGATGTCGGTCAGGGGTCGTTGTCCCGGTTCATCGTACAGGTCGGAGAGGTAGGCGCTGCCTTTCAGGAGAATGAACGGGACCCGCTCCTGGTCGAAGAATCGGCTGATGGCTCGAAAATCCGCAAGCGCCGAAAGCGTATCCATGGCGGTCTTCCGGTAAATGCGTTCGAGGGCCACCGCCCAGCCGCGCGGCAACGAGTCGAATCGTCCTGCCCGCTTCCAGAGGTCGCGGAGGTAGCCGCCGCACTCGATCTGGCGAAGGGAGTCGTAGGCCGTTTCCGGCGACACCTCGTGCTGCGGCTCCTGTCCCCGCAGCAGGGCGAGGATCGCCAGCTTGGTCCCGGCATCGGCTCGAGGCGAGTCTGACGGCACGCGGAGCGCGTCTCCAGTGGGCGGCGAGAGGCGGGGGCGTCGGCCCAACCAGGCGATTATAGCCGCGAACATCGCAGTTCGCGGCTGGTTCGGTCGGGGTCCCCCGGCCTGCGGTTCCTTGACTTGATCTGGGGCCGGCGATACACTCCCGCCTTCTGACAGGTTTCCGGTTCGAGAAGGAGAAGCACAGTGCACACCGCCCGCGGACGCGCGTACCTCGCCCTCATGTTCCTGGCCGGATGTTCGGTCGTCCTGTCCTGCTCACGCTCGGGGGGTACGGGCCCGTCTGCCGGCGCGGCCCCGGCAGCCCAGGCGACGCCTGCCCCTTCCCCGGCGGCCCCCGCGACGGAGGCCAAGAACGCGGAGACATCCGCCGCGGACCCCGCCGCCGACGCGCCCGAGCTCAAGCCGGAAAACGCCGCGGGCGCGGTGCGAGGCGTGCCGGCCCCGACGAACAACGTGCCGATCGTGGCGGTCGCCAACTATTTCACCGAACTCCCGGGCATCGACGTCGCGGGGCTGAAGCGCGGGCAGAAGGAAAAGTTTCTGCAGCGCGTCAACAGCGAGATCTGTTCCTGCGGCTGCAAGAACGACACGCTGGCCCGCTGCTACGTCAACGATCCACGCTGCCCCCTCGTGAAGACGCTGGTGCAGAAAGTCTACGACGAGGTGAAGGCCGGGAAGTGACGTGCGCGGGTTGAGGGAATCCTCGCATGAAGCTGTATGAGATTTCCGAAATCCGCAATGTCGGCATCATCGGTCACGGCTCCTCCGGAAAGACCTCCCTCACGTCCGCCCTCCTGTTCTCCTCCGGCACCGTCAACCGGCTCGGCCGGGTCGACCAGGGGAACACGGTCACCGACTTCGACGAGGAGGAGATCGCCCGCAAGGTGTCGATTTCGTCCGCCCTCTGCTACCTGGAGTGGAAGAAGATCAAGCTGAACATCATCGACACGCCCGGCTACGGCGCCTTCATCGCGGACGCCAAGGCCGCCCTGCGGGTCCTGGACGGCGCCCTCGTCGTCGTGGACGGGGTGGCGGGCGTCGAGGTG